>TARA_R100000687_G_scaffold6768_5_pt1 | contig 32913 bp, 32 predicted proteins | sample TARA_R100000687 | Tara Oceans TARA_R100000687 (sample SAMEA2622685) | marine metagenome | biome: marine biome (ENVO:00000447); feature: mesopelagic zone (ENVO:00000213); material: "saline water (ENVO:00002010), including plankton (ENVO:xxxxxxxx)" | depth 600 m
TAATCGTTTTTCTAATGTAGCTCAGATTAGAATCTACAATAGACTTTTTGACACGCTAAAGAGTGGTAGTCGTCTCGCTAGAACATCATTTGCTCAAGGCAGAGACAAATCGAAATACAAGCAGATAGAAGAAGACTTGGCTGTATTTGCTAAATCTACTAATGTAACCAAAGCTTCTGATGTGTTTGCTAGACCAACAGACTTTTCTAGACTAATCAGTATATCGACAGCTGGAGACATGCTTTTGGGTGTAAATACTAGAACTATAGTAGAGCTATGCTACGATGAAGAAAAGATAGAGAGAATACTTTCTAGCACCTTAAATGCACCAACAGAGTCATTCCCTGTGGCTTTAATTAGCGGTGATATAGAAGTATTCCCTGAGTCTATACAAGAGGTAAAAATGAGGTATTACAAAATACCTGAAAGCTTTACTACGGCTGGTGCAAGATCTTCAGATCCACCTACCTTTGGAGTTGTAACAGGTAGCACTACAGACCAATATAGCGCTACAAACAGCAGAGACTTTGAGCTTCCAGAGCATTACACTATGGAGTTGGTTGTAGAAATAGCTGAGTTAATAGGTGTCAATCTAAGAGATAAAGATGTTTATGATTACTCAACAGCTGAGAGAGTAGAAAGAAACAGTGAACACTCATTCTAATGGCAAGAAATTATATACCACTACAACAAATTATAGGTGACTTCTTAATCAGCATGGATGGAAGTGATTGGGCTTCTCACGTTAGTGATGCTGCTTTACGAAACATAGGGTTACGTGGAATACGAGAGTTAGGCTTTGACACATTAAAAGTAATTAGATCATTAAAGGTTACTGTAGATAGCGCTACAAATACAGCAGTTTTACCAGACGATTTTGTAGACTGGAGTAAAGTTGGTGTAGTAGGGAATGATGGACTGGTGTACGTTCTTGGTGAAAACAAGAACATAAACTATTCTCAGAAGTATTCAGAAGTTTCTGGAAGCACATACGACTCAGACGGTGACGGTTTATTAGATAGAGAAGATGATAAGTCAGGTAGTTTAGGTGCAGTAGGAGCTGTAGATGATGGGTTTGGAAGTTACATATTTAGAAACTATGTATACGGAAACAATGAAGGACAGCTTTACGGTTTAGGGGGCGGAAGATACCAAGGTGAATTTAGAATAAACCTAGATCAAAACAGGATAGAACTAAAAACAAATAGATCTCCAGGAGAGATAGTTGTAGAGTATGTTGCTGATGAGGCAAGGTCTACAAATCCTCAAGTCCATGCTTATGCTCAAGAAGCTTTGATGTCTTACATGTACTACAAGATTATAGAAAGAAAATCTACTGTACCTGGCAACGAAAAGCTAAGAGCTCGTTCTGAATACTATAATGAGAGAAGAAAGGCAAATGCACGTATGAAGTCATTTACTAAAGAAGAAGCTCTTAAAACTATTAGAAAGAACTATAAGCAAGCACCTAAAGGATGATAGAAAAAAATATTCCACAGAAGTTTGTTTCTGACAAAGATGAGCGCCTGCTAAAGGTAGGCGATATGATAGAAGCTCAGAACATTACTGTCACACAAAGAGGTGAGGGTACTGAGTCTGTTATCAAAACTTTTAAGGGCGTAGATTCGGCTACTACAGATGCAGGATCGATTATCGTTAGCTCTGCTTCTACGGTTATTGGAAAAGTTGAAGACCCTCAGAGAGATTTTATTTATTTTTTTATTGCTGGAAATTCAGGAGATGATAACGATAAAATAGTTCAATATAATCCGTCTACAAATAAATATAAATTAGTACACGGTAGTAGCTTTTTAGCTTTTGATCATACGGGGTTTGTAAAAGCAGATGTGTTAAATAAAGACTTTGAAAGAAATGGTGGCTTACAAACGATTATATATTTTACTGACAACGTAAACCCTCCAAGAAAAATAAACGTAGATAGGGCTATAGCTGGAGACTATGACGGTCTAAGTACATCTGAGTTGGAAATAGCTCTTGGATCTATGAGGGCAGCTCCAACAATTCCACCAACATTTAGATTTGACACTGATACAACTATATCTAACAATAATTTTAGAAAAGAAATATTTCAGTTTGCTACTCAGATTGTTTATCAAGATGGAGAAGTTTCAGCTTTATCCCCTTATTCTAAAATAGCGGTTTCTCAAGCAGCTGTATTTGGAGCATTAGAAGAGGGAACGATGGGTGGCTCATCAAACGTTCAGAATCTTTGTCTTATAACTCACAATATATCTTTAGATCATCCTGATTTAAAAAAAGTAAGAATTCTTGCAAGGAGCGGTAATAACGGAAACTTCTTTATTGTAGATGAGTTTGATCCAAACTCTAACTTAAGAAGAGATTTATATTCTAACAACGTTGAAGTTTATAACAAGGATACGACTGAATATAAATTCTATAATGATATACTTGGAACTCTAGTAAGCAGCGTAGAGGCTAATAAGTTATTTGATGCTGTTCCATTTAAAGCAGAGGGGCAGTCTATTACTGGAAGTAGATTAATGTATTCTAACTATCAAGAGGGTAGAGCTAATGTTACATTAAATCCTAGCCATTATTCTATTACACCAAAATATAACTCTTCTGCATCTGGACTTGTTAATTTTGCTGAAAATTCTGATGCAACAAATATGTTCGCTACTAGCAGCATGAACATAACTTTTGATTTAGACCCTGCTGCTAATATTTCTGCAGGTACAGTCTTTCCAGCTGGAACACAAGTAAACATATCTTTTCCCTTTAAGCCTCAATTTACTTTAACAGATACAGGCGGAGATAGCGTTATTAAGTTTGATAGTATAATTGATACAACAGAGGACAATGTTCAATTTCTTGCAGACACAGTTGTTTTTCCAGCTCCTACGGATACAACAAAGAAAGTTACTCTTAATGTGATTACTCCTGAAGAATTTAGTGGGACAACTCAGCTAGCTAATTTTGTTCAGAGTCAATTAGATGATATTGATGAATTCTTTTTGGATTATGTCATTGTAAATCAACAATTTGTAAACCCTAATGGAGTTAATCTAGGCGCTGATTTTATTGCTGATATGACAATAAGGGTATTCTGGAAGTTTGGAGAAACATCCACTTCAAGTAACGATCAAATTGTGTTTGAACCTAGAATAGAGAGTATGAAGCTTGTAGCAATAGCAGGTGGAACTTCTTTCGGTGGAGGAAATCATATAACAGCCACTCTTGGTACTAGTTCATTGAGTAATATTAACAGTTCATTCACAAATCCATTTAATGGAGGCGATCCTTACTTAAATAACGGATTAATTATCGATAACAATATTGGTAATCAGCAAAACGAGCACACCTTTGCTTCTATAACAAACACGATAGGTACATCTGATCTAACATCAATAATATCTTCAAACTCTGCTACTTTAAGCTTTAAGCACACGGAATCACACGTATTTGGTATTGTGTTTTTTGATAAGTTTGGTAGGTCTGGATTCGTGAATGAACTAGGTAGTGTTTATGTAAAAGCACCTCATGAAAGAAGCACTCCAGATTTAGGTCCTGTTTCTATGGAGTTCGATCTTAGTAACACTAACTTAAATTCTTCTATACCGACTTGGGCAGATAGTTATCAAATAGTTTATGCAGGATCTTCCGCTGTTGATACATTTCAGTACACTGTAGGAGGTGCTTATGCTAGGAGGCTGACATCTGAAACTAGTAGTATACACGACTTAGACACAAGTACACACAACATATTTGTGTCTTTAAAAACTTTAGACAATTACAAAAGAGATAAAGAAGTTGTTAGAGATTATTCTTTTACTAAAGGAGACAAACTTAGAATTTTAACAAGGAGAGCAACTAACAATTCAGGTGATGAATTCCCTTCTTCAAGTCAAGGAGATGTAATAGAATTTGATGTTCTTGGCGTAAAGACAGTTACAGATGCTGATGATGATTTTCTTCAAAAATTACATGCTTCACCTGGATCTGGAGAATCAAACCCTCTTTCAGGAACGTTTCTAGTTATAAGCTCTCCTCAAGTAGAATCAACAGCCAACCAAACCACTTCAAGCAACATTAATAAGTATGAAGGTTTTGATTGGTATTCTATAACAAATACAGATTATAATGGAAGCGTAAGTTCTCCAAATAAAAATCATTGGAATAAAGCTGTAGCTGTAGAAATCGTCACACCAAGACCATCGACTGCTGAAAAAGTATACTATGAGATTGGAGAGAGAAGAAGGTTAGGATCCTATAGGGCTGGAACTGTTAGTAACTTTGGACCTGCTTTTACAGTGAGAAGTGGAGACGTTTATATTAGACCTACAACCGTTATAATACCTAAATATGATAGCGCATGGATTGACTTGACAGAAGGAGCAACTGCTGTAGAAGATCCTGAAACTTGGGTGAGTGATTTTAGATACTTAGAGAGTCATAATGCTTCAGATATATTTGAATCTGAATCTTGGGATAAAGGTAGGGTTCATACTGTGTTTAGGGATGCTGCAACTGTAACAAGATATAACAGCATTACGTTTAGCGATGCCTATGCAGATGATACTGGTGTTTTAAACCTATCGTCTTTTAATCCAGGTTTAGCTAATTTCTTTGATTTACCTTCTGAGCATGGTGCTTGTAGATACATAGGAAACAAGAGCGACAGTTTGGCTGCGGTGCAAGAGCAAAGGCTGTCTTTAGTTACTGTCAACAAAGATATTATTGAAACAGGATCTCAATCTGGATTGATATCTTTATCTACTAGCGTGCTAGGTAACGCTTCTCAATACGGAGCAGATTATGGGACGCAAAATCCTGAGTCTGTTTTAATAAGAGATGGTGTTGTTTATTTTGTCGATAAGAGTAGGAGAGCAATAGTACGAGCTACTCAACAGGGTATGGAGATTATATCTAATACTGATATAAAATCTTTTATTGAAGACCAATTCTCACTATGGCCTGGAAATAGAATTGTTAGTGGATATGATCCAGAGGATAATGTTTATTACATGACTTTAGAGCCATCGGGTTCTTATGCAGGTCTTACAGTAGGTTACAATATGGGTAAGTTTTGGCAAGGTCAATATACGTTCTTCCCTTCTTGTTATGCAGCCATAAATGACAGCTTCATCATATGCGACTATGTAAATAATTTACCAAACTCTAGTGAAGATTTTATTATACACTCGTTTTCATCTCAAAACTCTAACTTATTCCCAGGCAGTTCTACTAGAGCAGAATCTAAGTTAACAGTTGTTTCTAATTCCAACCCCTCTATGGTGAAGCAGTATAACTCTTTATCGATAGAATCAGATTCTGCATGGACAACAACTTTAGAATCTAGCACAGGTCAAACTACAGGCAACCTTGTGTTCTCAGAAAAAGAAGATGCCTTCTATGCAGATATTAGTGGGGACACTAGCTCAAATAGTTTAAAGCATTTAATCGGATTGGGTGAGGTATCATCTGTTAGTGGAAGTACTGTAACGTTGTCATCATCCTTAAAAGGAGTAAGTATACCTACAGGGTATAGTGTTTTTATAAATGATGGTACAAGTAGTGTTGTTGATATTAGCAGAACTGTAGTATCTTTTGATAGGGTGACAAGAGAATTAACTTTGTCTGCAGACGTTTCATTACTTGTAGATTCATCTAATCTAATATTTATATCAGCTAATCAACAATTAACTGGTGATAACATAAGAGGACACTTCTGTAAGGTTAAATGCTCTAAAACTCCAACAGGAACAAGCAGAGAAGAGTTATACGCTGTGAACATGAATTTTGTGCCGTCAAAAGCAAATCATTCATCTTCATCTTAATAACCTGTAAAATTAGTATATTTGTACATCATTTAAAAAAGTGAATCAATGGATCCTCTAACAATTTTAGGTCTTATAAAAGCTGGAACTTCACTAATTGGTGGATTGACTTCAGGTAGCGCTGCAAGAGATCAGGCTGAAGCAGATAGAGAAAGAGCAAATCAAGCTATAGCTCAAGCTACTGGTATAGTTAGTGCAGCGCAGCAAGAGCGTGAAAACTTTGGATTAAGCGAAAGCTTTAGAGATCTAAAAGCTATGGTAAATCAAGATCCTATGGCAGATTTAGCCAGAAGGTCAGCACAACAAACTCAAGCAAACGAGCTAGCTGCTTTACAAGGTGGGGGATCTAGAGCTTTGCTAGGAGGTCTTGGGGCTTCATCTCAGAGGGCTCAAACGGCTTTTGATCAAATAGCTGCTGATTCTTTTGAAAGAAGAAAGTCTGCACTTGAAACTATAGGTACAGCTGAAGAAAGAGTTGCAACTCAAAGATTTTTAGATGCTAGAAAAGAATTAGATTTTGGTAGAGGTTTAGAGGCTCAAGGACTTCAAGCGCTATTCGGGGCCGAGGATGCGGAGAGACAGGCCGATCTTCAAAAGAGACAAGGCATAATACAAGCCATTGGAGGTGGGCTTAGTGCTCTGGTTTTAGGTGGTGACAAGGCAGCTGGTATTTCTCCTGATTTGCTTCAGCTTGTCATGAAAGAAGGAGGTAAGCTTAGAGGTGTAACTCCAGGTGAGTTTTCTCACGAAGACAACCCTATAGACATAATGCAGGATGGTGAAAAGATAGGGGAGATGACTGGTGGAGAAGCTATTGTATCTCCTGAAGATTGGGGTGAGCTAACACAGAGAGCAGGAAGCGGAAACACAGGCTTGCACAAATATCTAAGACAATTAATTGAAAAAATAGAAAGCAATGGCTAATGGTCCTACTGTTAACAGATTCGAAAAAAGAACAAACCCTGTCCTTACAGATTTTTTAAAAAAACAACAAGAGGGTTTTGAAAGTGCTAATCAAGCTATTATAGGCATTGGTAAAGCTATAGGTACAGTCAAGGGGAGAAAGTCAGCAGCACAACAGCTTGTAGAGGATGCAGACTTTACTGAAGATACTGGATCAACAAGTATATTTGGTGCTGACGCAGAAGAATTAAGGAAGAATATAAGTGGAGAAGGTGATAATCCATACAACTTTGCTAAAACTTCAGATCAACTAAGATTTGCTGAGGATATAAAGAAGTTCAATGAAGATATCAGTGAAGCAGAAGGTCTTTATAATACTATAAACGAAAGAGTAGAACTTTTAGATAATTCTTATCAGTATAACAAAAGCGTAGGGTTTGACGTAAAAAGAGCTCCTACAGAAAAAGTAGCTGGGATGGGTGAGGTTTACGATGCTAGAGCTACTCCTGAGAGTTATGAAAGAGCTACAAGTGATTTACGTAAATTAAGAAACACTAAGTTTAGAAAAACAGCAGATGGTAAATACGTTAGTGAAGAAATAGATCGATTTACGATGCAGCCACTTTATTCTTTTGACAGTAAAGAAGATTATTATAAAGCAATGACTGAATCTGTAAGCCCTCAGTACGAAGCTGTTCCTGTTCCTACTGGAATGCAGGTTGTTACTGAACAGAAGTTTGATTCAGAGTATACAGAAAAAGAAGGTGCATTTAGCGCTATGACAACGTGGGTTTCTAACCACCAGCAAGATGCAGCTAGAAGATTTAATCAAAAGAATAGAGAAGAAAACAATACTAACAGAGAGGATGTAGCTTTAGACGGAGCAGGTAGAGCAGCGCTTGCTATTGAACTAGGTATACCTGAAGAATCTATTCCTGAAAACTTTACATTATCTCAGAAAGAATATTTAATGGAGATGACGAATGATTGGATGGATAGGCAACAGAAAAAAACTCCAACAAAGAAACCTCTAACTCCAGAAGAAAAAACAGCACAGCTTTTCGACACTACATTCGAAGATTCATTTACAGTTACAAGCGCAGTTGATGTTTCAGCAAACTTTGACAATCCAGGTATTGCTTTTGGAGATATAGGAAACGTAAAGACTCCAGTTTCAGCTAGCTACGAAGTACCGTTACCGACAGGTCAAACAGCATTTAATATAAGCACAGCAGGTTTTTCTAATGAAGCTCCTGTAGATACTAATGGCAAAAGAGTAGCAGCATTAGGGCTTCAAGGATTTAAAATGGTGCGAGGGGAAGGTTTTGTAATGCTAACTACTCAAGGAGATATTCCTATTGGTCCAGACCAGTTTGATGGACCAATGCTAACAAGCGTGAAACAACAGTTTGATCAAAGATATGGAGAGGGAAGTTTTGAGAGAATGTTTGATGAAATAAGCGAAAGAGCATATGACGACTCTTTAATAAATTAATATATTTGCAACATGAATGATAAGGCGATAGAATATATATTGCAGCAATATGAGCTAGGTAAAGATTCAGATAAAATATATGCTGATCTTGTTTTTAACCCTATGTTTAAATTAGAGAAAAATGTTGCTAAAAAATTAATTGAAGAGACTTTAAAAAAAAAAGATCCTGGTATAGAAGCTACATTCCAAGAGCGGAATCCTTTTGTAATAACTCCTTCAGTAGATATTCAATCTCCATCGGAAACATTCGATTCTCAATTACCAGAAGAAAAGCCTGAAGAAGGGGAAACTGACATCCCTATAATTTCTGACTTAGCTGACTTTACAGAAGGTATACCTGTTTTAGGTGGTCTTTTTGATTTTGCAGAGGACTTTTCGAGAGCTTTTAGTAGTGGGGTTACACAAGGAACTGCAGGCGTTGACGCATTAGAAGCTGCTTTTGGAAAAGCAGAAGATGACGATCTTCAAGAGATTGTAGATGCAATGATCGCTCAAGATCAAATTGGACTGTCAGATGAGGCTATTGCTTTGCAAAAACAGATAGATGAACTGTATGCAAATGGAGGGAGTAGCTTTGATGCTTTTTTATTAAGAGGTTCAAGTTTTGATAATTTTAGCGCAAGTCTTGAAATCCTAGGGAACAGCTTAGGATTAATGCTTGGTGCAACTGTAGATGACTATGGTAAAAATACACTTGGGGCATTAGGTGTTGGTGCTACAACCAGTGCTGCAATAGCAGCTCCTGTGGGCGCTGTAGCGGCATTAAATCCTGCAGGTGCAGTTACAGGGTCAACAGCTTTTGGAGGAACATTTCTTGCTACTTTACCAAAAACAACTATGGGCGCTTTCTCTGGTATTATAGATGCAGAGGCTACAATAATGGAGATAGCTAGAGAAGAGCTTATGTCTGCAAACAAAGAAATCAATGTAGAAAACTTAAGAGCTGTATTTGAAGATCCTGAGATAAGATCTAGAATGCAAAGTAAAGCTGCTGCTAGAGGTATTACAATAGGTCTTATTGATGGTTTAACGATGGCAGGTACTGGTAAGGCTGTTTCAGGATTAGCAAAAGCAGGGGTATCTACTTCAAAAAGATTTGCAGTTGCTACAACAGGAGAAATGCTAGGTGGATCAGTAGGTGAAGCTACCGCTCAGCTTGTTACAGAAGGTGAGTTGAATTGGGATGAAGTTTTAATGGAAGGTGTTGCTGAAGGTCCTATGAGTTTGGTTACTTATGCTGCTACTAAACAATCACAGTATAGATTAAACGGACAGCTTGTTAGCTTAGAAGAGTTTAACAACTATCTAAATAGCGGAGAAAGACTGCAGAGCTTTGAGGTTACTGGTGATGCAGAAGTAAAAGATAGGGCTAATAAAATAAAGAAAGCTCAAAAAACAAGTGTAGATGAGGTAGAACAGATGCTTCAAGAAGAAGCTGCAAAAAGAGGTATAAAACTTTTTGGTCCATCTTTAACGAGAGCTGTTGGTCATGCATTTAAAAAAGTACAAGACGCAAAGAATTCTAATAACAAGACAGACATAAACAAAGCAATTTCTTCTGCAGTAGATTTTGTTCAGCAGAGAAACAAAAAAGATATTTATGATCTTAATGCTTCAGAAGAAAGTTCAGGTTCTAGAGGTAGAACTATGGGTAGTTCAAAGTATGATAGTCAAGGTTCTGCTGCTGACAAACTTTTAAAAAGAGCTGCTCAAATTAGAGAAGAAGCTAAGCAAAAAAATCCTTCTGAAAGAAAATCTTTACTACAAGTAGCTGAGTCTTTAGAGGTTCAAGCTGAAGAAATTATATCAGAAAGATCTGAAGTATATAGAATACTTTCTGTAATTAACCCTCAGCTAGCAGATAAAATACAACAATTAGATCTTCAAGCTAGAAACATAGAAGACAGGTTAAAAAAAGCTGATATCTCTCCAGAGCTTAGAGAAAGCTTAGAGCAAACATTAAAAGATGTTGTAGGAGAAAGAGTTGAGCTAGAGGCTTCAATTGATATATCTTCTGAGGTAGATGCAAATGAAGTTACAGCAGATTATTCTCAAGAAATACAGACAAGAAATGATAATATAGAATCAGAGATAAGTGATCTTCAAGGCACTATAGAAACCCTTCAAGAAGAGCTGTCTACTGAAAACGCAGATCCTGATGCATTGGATGCGGCTAATGCTAGAATGGAAGACTTGCTAGAAGAAAGAGCTGAACTTCAAGACGCTTTATCTGAATATAATGCAGCAAAAGAAAATTTATCTAATCTATCTGAAGATCTTGGTAGAGAAGGTTCTGTTGATTCTATAAATGCTATTGATAAAGCAAATGAAAGATTAGCAGAAGCTAAGCAAGCAATAGCTGATATACTTGGTATAGATACGACAACAATAGAAGAAGTACAGGCTGATTTGAATGAAACCGCAGAAGCTGTTGAAGGGACTACGGAAGCAGAAACTACGGAAACAGAAACTACTTCAGAAAAAATAAATGAAGCAGATCAGTCTAATATAGATACCTCAGATATTGAAGAAGAAAATACTAAAACTGAAGTCATAGGTAAAGTGCCTGATGAGTTTGGAGGAGGTGATATTAAAAGAACTTCTACTACGACAGTTCCTGAAGCAGCACAAAAAACCCCTAGATCTAAGAATAACAATCCAGCGTGGAGAGAGGGAATGGCTGATGGGCAAATAACAGCTTCCCAAGCTAGAGCTCTAAACAACTTGCAAAAGCTTCTAGATAAGTTAGGTATAGAAATATACATATACTCAACTCCTGAAGCTGCTGCTAAATACAAAGACGGAGATTGGGGTGGTCTTTATAGTGGTGGAGCAGTTCATATAAATCTAAGCCAGATAAATGAATCTCAAAAGCTAGAGTCAGAAAGTGGATTTAGAAGAACAAAGAGCTTTGAAGAAACTCTGCAAGAAGAAGTAATGCATGGAATTATAGGTCCTATATTTTCTGGTGCATTTAAAAACAATCCTAAGGCTACCGTTAAGTATAGAAGTCAGCTAAACAAAATATTAAATAAAAATAAAGACTTAAAAGATAGGGTTGAAGCTAAGGAGAAAACATACAGAGATGCAGGGAAGTCTGAGGATGTAATATTTGAAGAAACTATTATAGAAGTTTTGTCTGCAATAGCAGGTGGAACTGAGGCTGTTAATACTGGAACTCTAGATCAAATTAGAGTTTTAATAAACAATATTCTAAAAACAGCTGGTATATCTTACAGAATACAGAGCACTAATGATCTAATAAATTTTGCAAACAAATTTAAAGATGCTCAAGAAGGTAAGAATGTAAATCTTGAATCAGAGATTAACGCTGCTCAGTCTGAAAGAGCTAAAGCTGGTCAACGTGGTGCTGCGGATATAGATGCAAGTAAGGATAGAACTTCTTCTATGATATCGCCTGCTAAGATCCCTACAAATGAAGATGGGACTGTAACTGTAAAAATATTTAAAGAAGGTTATAGAAGGCTTGATGATGGATTTAGAAAAGCTATAGGAGCTTTCCCAGAGGATAGAACGTTTAATGATCAATGGCATTTTATAAACTGGTGGAGAAGAGTAGCGAAAAACAACAGCGACTATGTTTCTTTTTATACAAAAGATGACACTCCTATTGATGTTGAAAGAATAAACAGATACAGATCTAGCGAAAGAGAAAGTTTAGCTTTAACACCTGCAGAATCAGACATTAAAGAGATAAACAGGATGGTTAGTGCCGCTCAATCTCAAGGCATTTTAGATCCTATTGTAGCAAAAAGAATAAGACAGAAGATAAGATCAAAATCTAATAAGTTTAGGTACTTTAATGAAAGAGGGTTAACTGCTGAAAAAGAACAATATTCTAAAAATCAAAAACCTGTTGTAGCTGAATTTAAAACTTTTGTAGAAGGTATCATAGATAAAAATGCTAAAGACAGGAATATAGATTTTAACTTTAGAGGAGATGATGATGTTAGAAATTCAATATTATTGTCTAGAGAAATATTGAATACAGATGCTAATAGCAGAATAAACTACGGAAAGGTTGGTGACTTATTAGGAAAAATTACAGGTATTAAACCTAAAACAAGAGTTCAGACTTATGATTTTTTAAGAGGTGAATTAGAAAAAAGGTTTACAAATACAAATGATGCTGTTGCCCACTATAGCAGTTTATTGGGTGGTATTATTGCAGACCCTCAATTAAGGTCTGACATGTTTGGTGAAGAGAATCCTATTGAGTTTTTTACCAATTACCAAAAAGAAGCTGAGTCTCTTATAGATAAGCTTTTGGCTGATGGTGATATTACTGGAGACAGAGTGGATAACCTTGCTAAGCTTAATTACTTTATTGCTTTACTATCTGCTAAAAATCAATCTTCTACAAATATTAATGCTGCGGTAACATTATTAAAAGACTCAGAGAAGTTTAAAATAAATGATCCTCTTGGTATATCAAAAGACTTTATAAGAAAAGTTAGAACTGGAAAGATAGAAGGTGTAAGCAATTTAGCTAGACATGCTATAGCTAGGGGTTTAGAAAAACTTATAGCTGTAGTTAATAATGATGTAGCTAGTATTGAAGGAATGCCTTCTACAATAGTTGACAATTTAAAACAAGGTTCTTCATTCATAAAAGACGGAGCCGTTGACTGGATGGGATTAACAGAATTCTTATTGTCTCCTTATGAAGGTAGCAGAGTAAAAATACAAGGGGATGTGGTTTCTCAGCAGATATTTGGTCCAAAGATTGGAGCTTGGCTTTTAAACATGAACCAAGGTTTATTCCCTCAAATGTCAGTAGATGGCAAAAGATTATCTGATGTAATTACTATTGATACACATGTTTTAAATACATCTGCTTTAGTATTGGGAGGCTATGTAGATGCTGGTGCTGCTGCTGGATATCATGCGCAAAAAATAAATAGATTAAAGCAAGAATATGACGCTCCTCAAAACGAATTACTAACTGAAGTTCAGTTTGATAAAATTGAAAGAGCTAGAGCTGCCCTGTCGACTCCAGAAGAGGCTAGGAGTAAAAGACAAAATACGCTTATAAATGATGCTGGTAGAATTATAAGAGAACAAGTTCTATGGTGTCAAAAAACAATAGAGTTTTTACAGGTCGAAGGAAGAGATAAAGAGGCTAGAAGAATAGAAAGGGCTTTGGATAATATTATAAATCCTGTTGTTTCTGAATCTATGCGTCTAAAGAGAGAGTCTAGAAAAGTAGTTGAATCTATTAGACAATCTCTTAACGATACATTTGGAACTGAACTCACAAACTCTCAAGTAGGTCAGCTTATGTTTGCTGATAGACAAGCGTTTAGCTTTAAATTATTTAATGATGACGGAACTGTTAACACTAACAGCTTAGATTATAAAACTTATGCTAACTCATTAAAGGGATTGTCTAGCATTGATCAAAGACCATCAGCATCAAACGATAACATGTCAGCTTCATACATGATATCTCCTTTAGAGAAAATGCAAAAGGCAGATGAGTCTCCTTTGTATAGAGCAAGAACAGCTTCAGAAGTATTGCTGATGAAGAACGGAAGGCGAATCAATAATAGAGAAGTTAATGAAGCGCTAAGAAGTGATGCTGTTTCAAGAAGAATATTAGAAAAAAATAACTTTGTAAAAAACGATCAAAAGGTAGGTGTTAGACTAAATCTTAATGTTCTTAAAAACACTGGAGTTCCAGTTCAAACAGTTCATGATAAAACAGCGACAGGAGAAGCTCTTTTGTATGCTCCATCTGTTGTGCTTAAAAATGTTAAGTTAAATGTAAATCAAAACGCTAGAAACAAAATAGTTACATTCCAAGAAAATAAGTTTCCAATGGCTAGTGTTGACGGAAGCTTTGTAACTACAAACCTAGACGAACAGAATTACAATGGAGTAAAAGCTTTCTTTAATCCATTTAAGCACAATGTTTTTGTAGATGCGTCTGGTAGACCAATCAAGTCTGCTAGCGAAGCAACTGTTGTGGGTAATAATGTTTACCTAAGAGGTGATATTGAGTACTACTCTTTTGACGATCCTATCTTAGATAAAGGAAGGGTAGAGTCTGCTGAGCAAAATGCTAAAAGAATAAAAAGAGGACCTAAGTATAACAAAGGACTCAAGAGGTTTGTTATGTGGTCAAAGAGTCAAGGTGTTGAGTTTGTAAATAACTTAGAAGCTGAAGCGGCATATGACAATATGCCAATAACTTCTTTAGTAGCTCTCAATGAAAGCGAAGTGGTTAATAACATGGAAGAGGCTCAAGACAGAGCTTCTATGATGTTGAAACTCAGAGCTACTGCTGGTAGAGGTGCAAGAACATATACTGCTGTTAGGGATCAGATTATAAATAATCCTTCTAACTATTTTACACCACAAAAGTTAGAAGAGATAAAAGATAAGCTTACAAACAAAAGCGATCAAGATCTTGTTGAAATGATGAGTGGTGAAGGCTTAAGTAATTTACAAAATAGGAATGATGACATAGGTGTTTTAGCTGTTTCTGAGCTTATAAACAGAGCTGTTGCAGCAGGAAACATGGATGCAATACCTGGTCTTATAAATCAAGCTTCTCAAATTGGTACTACTGTGGGTAGAATCATGAGGCACTTAAGAGAGTTAAAATCATCTACACCAGTTTCTATCGTACAAACAATAGTGAAGGCCGTTGAGGCAAATGGCAATAGGCTATCTGCAGATCAAATGACTAGACTAGAGGGTATATCTGGAGAGTTATTTAGACTGCAGGCTGAGCATGAATCTCTAACTAAAAGAGCTATTGCTGGAGAAAACGTAGATGCTGAACTAAATGCTAAAACAAAAGAGCTAAAATTAGTAGAGAGAAGCCTTGATACTTTTGCAAACGCAGTTATTGAAAGAGGATGGGGGCAGATAGGAACTATGCTTATACAGGGTAACTTGCTTACTCCAATGTCTCAAATAACAAACGTTGGTGCTAACCTTGTTAATGCTATAGGTAAAGTTGGTGTAGACATAATTGCTTTGCCTACAGAAAAACTAATTAATGCATTTGGAATAGAATCTCCTATGAAGAGAAACTACTCTATTAATGCTTACATGTATGGGATTAGAAAGTTTGGAACTGGATTTGTAGAAGCTTTAGATTCTATTGTTACTGGTCAAGAGTCAGATGTTACTGAGTGGAGAATACATAGAGGATTTGCTCCGTTTAGATCTTTGATGTCTGCTATGGGTAAAGGAGATTTACCTTTAGGTCCTGACGGTAAAGCATCATTAAGTCAAAGAATAAAACTTGGTGTTCAAGGTACGCTAGGTATACCTGCAGAGACTATGTTTAGGTTCTTATCTCTTGGTGATACTCCTTTTAGAAGGTATGTAGAAGGCATGGAGCTTTACAGGGCTGGATTGAATATGGGTCTAGAAGGTGATGCTCTCATTGACTTTATGAAGCATCCTAACAAAAAAGCTTTAGATGCTGCGCAAAGAGAGGGTAGAAAGCTTACATTCCAGGAGCAAACAACGTTGTCAAATGTAGCTGAAAATGTAACTAAGACTTTTGAAGACATTATGGCTTCTGCATTGACATGGCTTCCAGGTGTAGACGGAAAAGCTTTTGCTAAGTTTATGATAAGATCTAACTTACCTTACCTAAGAACACCAGCTAACATATTGATGGAAACCTTAACATATGTGTCTCCTTATGTAGCTATACCTAGAATCATGAAAAAGCTTCAAGAAGGAAATGCAAGGGAAGCTGCAGAAAACTTTGGTAAGCTTACACTAGGAACAATGGCTGCTCAAACTGCAACAATATTAGTAAAGGAAGGATTAATTTCAGGTAACATAGAGTGGGATGAAGATGAAGAAAAAAATATCGCATACGATCAGTTCCCTCCTAACAGTATTAATGTAAGCGGTCTTCAAAGATGGTTGAAAGGAGAAGATACTTCTCATCAAAGTGATGACTACTTTATATCTTATAATAAACTAGGAGTTTTAGGCGCTATTATTGGCGCTACAGCAAAGTCGTCTAATAAAGAAGATTTGAAGTCTAGAGATTACTCTGAAACTTCTTTTGCATTACATGCAGTTCAAGATGCATTTGGTGTAGGGGCTTTCTCTTCTATGTCATACATGATGGATCAAAGCTTTATGCAGGGAATGAATACATTGATAAATGTTATTTCTTCAGCAGATGCTAGCGACTTTGAAAGAAATTTTGAAAACTGGTCTAGAACTACATTCCAAGCTGTATCAGCAACAGCCCTACCTAATACTCTGTCAGCGTTATACAGAGGTAATAGAGAGTTTTTGCCTGACACACGAACAACAAAAGATGCTTCTTTAACAGATAGGATCTTACAGAGAATGAACTACACAATTAAGGAAAGAACTTTTGGTTTATCAGGTGTTCCTGTTAGAATAAACTGGAAGGGAGAGCCTATTAGGCAAACGCCAAGAGGAACCACAGGTATGGTTTACAATCTGTTTGATATTACAAAATCTAGACAAGGTGAAGATGATCCAGTATCAAACGAAATATACAGGTTGTATGAACAAACATACCAACTTACTAAAGCTGTTGGTACTCCAGGGTATGCAGAAAAAAGAAAACTAAATGTACCTAATGTAGGTTCTAAAGAAATAAGAATGTTAAACAGAATGGGATTAAATTATAGCTGGATGAATGATCAAGAATTCATGGCGGAAAGATTATATCTCAATACAGATCAAATGAACAGACTTATGGCTGCTTCTGGAAAAGAGAGATATGCAGAGCTTGAAATGCTAATGAGTACACCTAAGTATCAATCTATGACTGATCAGCAAAAGATAGAAGCTTTAGATGAAATAAATGAAAATTATAATAGTGCAATAGAGATAAAGGGTGGCAAGTTTAAAAACCACACTCTCGTTTTATTCGAAATTATGCAAGAAATATATCAAAATGAAAGATAAAAAAATAAAAGACACAAAGCTAGGTAGCTGGCTAAAAAGCAAAGCTCCTAAAGTATTAGATGTAGTTGGAGATCTACTACCAGATAGCGGTGGTTTAGGTGTAGTTAAGAATTTAATTGCAAACGATCCTGACGTAGATACAGATGACGGAATGGCTGCTGTTGATGCAGAGATTAAGTTTCAAGAAAACGTCACAGAGCGCTGGAAAGCAGACATGGGCAGTGACGTTAAATTAGCTAAGCTTATACGTCCTATAACTCTTATTTCTTTGATGGGAATGTTTATGGTTACTATGATGATTGACAGCATGGACAACGTTGCTTTTAATGTAAAAGACTCTTATGTATCTTTGCTTGAATTATTAATGCTCACAGCGTTTGGTGCATACTTCGCTGGTAGAACTATAGAAAAGAGATCTAAATAATGTTCCGTAAACTACTGATTATTATAGCTTTAATTGCATTTGCTTCAAGCAATGCTTTAGCGCAGGGTAGTTGGTTGGATGTTCAGGTTCAAACAGACGAATATGCTGGAGAAACATCTTGGGAGATACTTAACGAAGACTCTGAGGTTGTTGCAGTAAGCCCTCCGTACCAAAATAATACTCTTCAAAACCACATGGTATTTCTACCGTCTGGTGATTACGAGTTCGTAATAATGGACGCTTTTGGAGACGGCATATGTTGTCAGTTTGGAGAGGGTTGGTACAGGATAAGCAATAACTGCGGTCTGGATACGGCTAACTATGAGTTTGCTACAGCTACAGACACTATACCATTTACGCTTAACCCATGTATACCGCCTCTACCTGGATGTACTAATCCTGTGGCAAACAATTACAACCCTTGGGCTAATATTGACAACGGAAGCTGCAATGTATTTGAGTGCGACTCTACAGAAACATTAGTGTCCATGGATCTTACGTTAGATACGTGGCCTGGAGAGACTGGATTTACATTAGTTGATTTAGCAACTGGTCAGTTTTATGATCAGGTAATACCTGGTGAGTTTGACTTTGGCGATCAGTTAGTTACGTACACATATAACTTTTGCGTTAGTCTAGGGTTCGAGTTAATACTAGTGGATGAGTTTGGTGATGGATTGAACGGGTATGCTTCAGGCGGTCAGGACGGGGCTTGTGTTATCACAGCATGCGACAGCGTGTTGTGGGAGTTAGAAGATCTTGCATTTACTACGTTTGATGATGGAAACACAATGTATTCTGGACCTATATTCCCAGATCTATGCCCTCCAGATCCTGATGTTTATGGATGTATGGATGATGATTACGTAGATTATAATCCAGAGGCAACAGTTCAAGACACTTGTGAGACGCTACACACTTGGGGGTGTACAAATCCAGAAGCGTTAAACTACGACAGCACTGCAACCATAGCAGATCTATCAAGCCCATGTACTATACGTATAGTGTTGGAGGACGATGCAGGAGACGGATGGGGTAACTCTAAAATAGGAATGGTTCATGGTGATCAACAATGGTTGTTTACTGTAGGTCCTGGACAGTTTTCTCAGTCTTGGGATATAGTTTTAGACTCTGATGAAGAGGCCGATATATATTACTTCCAGGCTGGCAATCAACAGCAGTCATCTCAGGAACTTGCCTTTCAAACTTTACACAACTCTGTGTATGTTCTTAATGAAGCTGGAGATACTCTGATGTCTGAAGGTAGCAATCCATTTATAAATAATGGTCAAGGAGCTCTGCAGCCGTTTACAGGTCCAAACTGGACTGTGTATCATTTTACTCCATACTGCGGAGACAGCTGCATACCTTATATATATGGGTGTACCGATGAGACTGCTTGTAACTACAACTCTGAAGCTAACACAAATTCTGAATGCAACTATCCAGTTCAGTATTACGATTGCGATAACGCTTGCGTAAATGATAATGATAGTGATGGGGTGTGTGACGAGCTTGAAGTTGTAGGGTGTCAAGATCCTACTGCGTTTAACTACAATGCACTAGCTACAGATGCAGGCGACTGCGTGCCAGTTATTTTTGGATGCACTGACCCTACGCAGTTTAATTACAATCCAGAGGCTAATACAGAAAACGGAGGTTGTATACCTTATGTATACGGATGTATGGACCCTTACGCATTTAATTACAACCCTGATGCTAATACAGAGTTAGAAGATTCTTGTATCGAAGTGTTAGAAGACTGCATGGATCCAGATGCATTTAACTATAACGACTTAGCTAACACACCTAACGAAGAGGTTTGTTTATATGATGCAGGATGCATTACTGGTCCTGGAGAACCTTACTGGTTAAACGATGGGTGTTATGCATGGATTATAGATATAGATCCGTACTGCTGTGACGTTGCATGGGACGAGACATGTGTGGATTTATACTCATATTGCGAACAGGGTTGGCCGCAAGGTGTTGTGGAAAATATTAGGGATATATCTGTATATCCTAGTCCTGCTCAAGATGTCTTGAATATCAACGCTCCTTCTAAAGCGATTACAAGCGTATATAACGCACTTGGAGAAATTATAGTGTTAGACACTACAGAGAAAATTATAGACCTTTCACAGCTCTCTAATGGAGTTTACAAGGTTGTAATAAAATATAATGGAATAACTATCAACAAAAAAATTATTAAACTATGAAAGTAAACTGGATTAACAGCTGGAACTCTTATAACAAGAAGGAGAAGTATGAGCTAAACTTTAGACTAGGCACAGTCGATGTGCTTCAGATTCATGTATGCCCTTGTCCTGCGTGCAATAAGAAAAAGAAGAAGCCTTGTCCAAGGTTTAGATTCATGATACTTAACTTCGGATTCGAATTCTAATGACTGAAAAAAAAGATTTAACTGTATTCATCTATGCGCTGATCATGATTGTTGCCTTTATATTAGGCAGCAATTTTGAAGCGAAAGGACAGTCGTTAAAAAAAGTTTTTAGAGGGGCGACTTTTTACACAGCCTTTAGTGGAGGTAACTCAGTGTCAGATAATAACATTTACTCTGTAACAAATGGCTTGCAAACAGATGTTGTTGAAACACCTTTTGATTATTCTATAGCTGCTGGAGTCAGAAAGATTGCACGTTTTGGATATGAAAACAGAGCGAATGTTTTTTATGACGGCACAGAAAAATCTTATGGAGATGCTGCAACTGTAGGTAGGATAAATGGTTTTGAGTTTTTATTTGAAGCAGACTGGAGAAGACAACAAGGTAAAAAATTTCTTGAGCAAGATTATTTTTTGAGATATGTTGCAAAAAACTGGATTGCTAAAGCAGAATATCTTCAAGATGGTTTTGCGGATGTGGAATACTTTGAAGCTTCTCAGAGATTTAGAGTGAACTTAAATAAGAAGCTAAGCTTTAACATAGGTATAGCTCAAAGAATATCAGAGCCTTACGGTTACAACCCTTTAGATCAATGGATGCTGTCCAATGGTAACATACATTACACAAGTCTAGCTATTGAAGAGGGATATACAATTGATGTAGAACAAGGGGAATACTTTGCTCCAGATGGAACTCTTGTTGCAAACAGCGCTGATGTTTGGGAACAGATAATAATCCCAGAGATAATAAGCGAATATGTTTCTAGTAAAAGAAGTCAACTTCCCAATCAGTGGAACTACTCTTTGGTTTTAGGTTACGATTACTATCACTTTACAAAAGACTTCTGGGTACATAGCTGGGCTACCATAATGCCTTACCACTTAAATACAGAAGGTGAATATTCTTACTTTGAAACGACTTCAGGGGACCAATGGATTGATTACGGATCTGGCCTTATCTTTGGGTGTAGATTCAACAAAAGTCTTGGTGTATTCTTAGAGGGTAAATACAATAAGTATTGGAATCGAGAATGGCATGACTTCTCTGTAGGAATTAATTATGTAATATTTTAAACATGTATCACAAAAAGAAAAAAATGAACATGCCAGGTGGAGGCATGATGAGGCCTAAAATGATGATGCCAGGAGGAGGAAAGATGAAGCGTATGATGGAAGAAGGAGGAAAGATGGATTACAAAGTAGCTAAGAGCTTAATGAATCCTATGATGCAAGAAGGCGGTATGACTAAGGATGAAAAGAAAGAAGGAAGAGAGCAAAGAAGGAGAAAGAATAAAGCAATCAGGGAAGATGAAAGGTTCCAGAGAAGAGCTGCTAGAGATCGTAAAGCTTTTACTTTTGGGACAAAAAGAAAAGGTGTAGAAGCACTTTTAGAAAATCTTGCTAACCCAGAAAAAGCTTATGAAAAGCAGCAAATAAGAAAGCAGTTAGGAAGAATGGTTGCTCTTGGACTTATAGGAGGGCTAACTCCTAACATAGCTAGGCAAATAAGACAAAGAGGTAAGTTTGTTCCTCAGAATGAAACGTCAAGTTTGTTAGAAAGAATTTTACCAGGACTATTTACAGAAGATTAATTATGAAAGCTAAAAAATTTCCAGATTTAACTGGTGACGATAAGACAACAATGGCAGACATCTTAAAAGGACGAGGTGTTTTTGCTAAAGGAGGAATGATGCGTAGCTATGAGCAAGGCGGAAGCGCACCTATGACTCCAGTTGATGGACAAGTTTTACAAGATGAATCAGGTCGTGAATATGTTTTATTCAGTAAAGGTGAAGGCATGGCTCCTGTAAAAGTTTACTCTGATGACTACGGATGGAACGAAGTAGATGGAGTTTTAGAAAGAGGTATTCAGTTTATTAGAACTGACATAACATACCCTGTTATTCCTGATGAAGAGTTTGGAGGTCTTAAGTTAGATGCTGTTAGATATGATGCTCAGATGAGCGATAGATCTGGAGGCATGTCAGACGACATGATGATGGAGGAAGAGGAAGAACAGCCTCAAATGGGAATGCGACCTATACGATAATGACATGGCTAGGCAAATAGGAGAAGATACTAAAGTAACGCTAGACCTAAAAACAATAGGTATGGGAGTGGCAGGTTTAGCAGCTCTCATTGGAATGTGGTTTGCTCTTCAAGCAGATATAGCTTTAGCTATGGAGCTACCAGAACCAGCAGATCCAGAAATTACACGCATGGAATTTGACATGAAAGATCAGCTTGTGCGTCAAACAATTATGACTACGCAGGAAGATGTATCAGAGTTGAAAGAAGATTTAGACCGTATTGAAGAAAAAATAGATAAGCTACAGTGAAGAATTTAATCTACATATGTTTATTTGCAGTTACATCTCTTGGTATGGGTATACCAGACTCTGGTATATGTGTCGTAGAGTTTAACGCAGGTTTTAATTCAGCGAATAGTGTAGAATGGATTGATGATTTAAGTGATTGTAAAAACAAACGCATAGATATTGCTGCTGAACCAGACATGCAGCGTGAACATAAAATTGTTGTTGTACCAACAGTTATTGTATTTAATGATGGGGAGGAAGTAGAAAGATTCCAAGCAAATATAATGATGCAACTAGAGGCAACTCAAGATGAAGTGCAGGAGTCGGTTGATGAAATAATGATGAGCTGGTTCTAATGCGAGCTAAAAAAGACCCAAAGGTAGGCACAGGAAAGAAACCTAAAGGTTCTGGAAGAAGGCTGTACACAGATGAAAATCCTAAAGATACAGTCGGTATAAAGTTTGCTACACCTAAAGACGCAAGAGCTACAGTAGCCAAGGTAAAAAAAATAAGTAAACCGTTTGCTAGAAAGATACAGATACTCACTGTAGGTGAACAAAGAGCAAAGGTGATGGGGAAAAAAGAAGTAGTTAGTATCTTTAGAAAGGGTAAGGAAGATTTAAGAAAGTCAAGAAAATAAAAAGGGAGCCGTAGCTCCCCTCTTACTTACCTAACTGGACAAGCTCCAGTGTCACAATCGGAAATATCTATATCATACATGTTCAGCTGATTAAGAGACATAATTGGTGTTGTTCCTTTCTTCATCTTCATGTAATCTTCTTTTGTTATTTCTTCCATTGGTGCTTGATCAAACCCATGTTCGTTGTGCAGTAAGAAGCTGACACTCTTTACGTTAACGTAGTTTACATCAAGCCAAGCTTTAATATCATCAAGCTCTTCCTTTCTGTAGTAGATAGTTACAGATACTGAATTGTCAGACCATTCACTTTGAAGTCTTTTAATTACTTCTAACTGATCTATAGCACTCATGTCATTTGCAAACGTTGTGTTGCTTGGAAATGAACAAGGGAAGCTTACAACAACTGTTGAGTGATCTTCTGTTCCGTCAAAGTTTCTTACATACTCTACGTGATACCCGTTGTTCCTGCATACTCCGACCAGCTCGCTATCTGCAGCCATTCTGATTCTTCGTATGTAGTGCTCTGAGTACCCTGGATGTGCTCCTGGTGTAACGCCAGCAAGTAAACTAAGCGTTCCAGATGGCTTAACTGTAGTAAGCTTAATAGATGTAGGGAATCCACATATTTTTGAATATTCTTTGTCATATGATCTTAAATAAGTGTAACATTCAGGCAACCATGATTTCTGCTCTTCAGTAGCTTGAAGATAACCAGTAACTCCTATACCCATTCTCATGTTCTTGTGAACAATATCTTCAGTCTCCTTTACTTCACATTTGATAGCCAAGCTATGCTTGTTGATTCTGTAAAGCAAAGAGGCTACTTCTTTTAGCTCCTTTAAAGATTTAATATTAGGCAGATATATTTCAGCTAGACAGCACGTTTCAAAAGGTTCTAAGCTTTGTTCAGCACAAGGATTGTAACCCATTACATTGTAGTCAGGGTACATTTCTTCTCCTGTCCTACCCATACGTCTAGATGCAGGTAGATTAATTAAACCATATGGCTCTCCGTTTCCTTTATAACCCTCCCAAAACTCTTCTGGAAGCTTAGATATATCGTCACATGCAACAGAATTATTTGACATCGCTCTCCAGTTTGGTATACCTCCTAGATCCCAACGCTTAGCTCGCAAGTAGTCCATGTCATCATGATCTCCTATTGCTATTTGAGCTGACCTTCTTACGTTACCTGCGACAACAATCTTACCTATGATGTTCATGACATCTAAGCAGTCAATAGGGCGCAAGCGCTGCCCTGATCTTTCATTTAAGATCCTATTGATTTCTTGCATACCCCATATTAAGTCTTTAGGTCCTGATGCTGTCCCTCCAAACCCTTTGATAGGAGATCCTGCTGGCCTTACTAAAGATGTGTCGTATGTGAATCCTTTTCCTGTTTCAAAGCTAGCCTCCAGCACACGCTTCAAAAGATCAGTCCATCCTTCACGAGAATCAGGAACAATAAAGTCAGCTCCATTGTCCTCAACGTGTTGAACTTTTACTTTTCTTTTTACTTTAGGAAGCTGATAGACATGCTCTCTTTGAATATTATAGCCAACTCCAGACCCAAGCATAAGCATTTCAAACGCCCAAGTAAAAGGTCTAATTGGATGATCAATAACTGTGAAAGCACAATTCTGTAAAGAAGGTAATCCTAACTTGTCTACAGTTTTTGTTCCCAGCTGCCACAGGAATCTACCAGCAACAGTTCCCTTCAAATTCATCATCATATTCTTTATGTCTTTTTGATCATGTTTATTGAAGTCACATTTAAGCTGTTTATTGCACGCTTCGATTACACGATCAACAGTTTCTTCCCACTCTTCTGTTCTGTTTTTTAGGGGACGAGAATAGGTACGCTTATATGTGGCGTACCCTACCTCTCCCCAGGGAATTTTCTCTGGGTTATATGTCATTTTAAAAAGTTTTTTAAGTAAAAAAGGACGACTAAGATAGTCAATAATCTGTGTCGTATTCCCACACTCTGTAAGAATCTAACTTCTTGATATCCTTTAGTTTAAGGATAGTTATCTGATCTTGTCGATCCTTTCGAGTGTATTTTTTGCGATAAGCATCTTTCTTATTGTGAACGATCTCATCTGCCACGTAGTCTTCGCAAAAGCTAGCAAGCTCTTTTCTATCTACAATAGAGAACCCACCTTCTTCTGGCATATCAAAAGCAATAATGCTTGCACCTCCATACATCCAGCCTTTATTGCCTCTAACATTTTTAAATTCGCACCATATTTCGTCAGGCAAATTGTTTCCTTTTACATCAACACCCCACTTACCATCAACCTCAAGAGCCAACCAGTAGTCTATGTGTTCATGAATGTCTTCTGTATGGGTAGATTTTGTAACTACCAAACCCTTCTTCCTAGCAGCTCTTACAAATCTAACCTCAGCGACTCTTCCTGTAGCCCCTGAGTAGAATCGTCTAGCTTTCGATATCATAGTTCTCTTCGTAGTATTGATACGCAGCCTCTTTAACGAAGTCAAACTCTAAGTTTAACTTTTGTCTAAATGATGCTAGTTTTTTTGTTATCTCTCCTGGGTGTTCTATTGGATCACCTTTATCATCGAAGAGATTTTCGTAGAAGTCTGTAAGAAGTCTATGCGCTCTCGTTGTTGCGATTGCGTAACTTCTTCCAAGTTGCATTTTAGTTAGCTTCTTCATTATGTTTTATTATATTGATGGCTTCTTGAATTTGAGTTTTGTTTCTGCAAATAAATAACTTAGGTAGAGGGCTACCAATGTCAGAGAGATATCTTAAGAACAGCTTCCATCTCATTGGAAAGTCGTGATGAGAGTGTATAAAACCCTTAGTCTCGATTATCCAACTACCATCTTTGGCTACAAAATCAGGAGTGTATTTGATAGGTAATACAACTTTATTTGTCTTGTCGACTAAGCCTTTAGACTTGGGAGTCATCTTCCAATAAACTCCTTCGTATCTAAACTTATCCATCAACACATACTCCTGTTCTTCGTAGGCAAAAGGTAGGCCCGATTCAGCTAAAAGATTAGCGCAAGTCTTCTCCAAACTGCTTTTGTATTTACCCAAAGCCTTTTGCTTAGAAGTCTTCGTCTTAGCCGTTCCTTTCTTTCTTCGCTTCACACGGTGAAGTTACAGCTTAATTTTCTAAAAACCTAGTATTAGCGGATAAATTAAATTGTTTATAGTTATTAAACTCTTTATCAATGGTTTGGAAAAGCTCCTTACCAGTATTAGAAACCCTGAAGGCTGTGTGAGATGTGTTCATAGTGAATGTAATTGGATCATCTATCGGTGTAGGCTGACCTCCAGTCTCAGTTTCTCTAACCTTTCTAACGTGAAGCTCTGTAGTTTTCTTGACGTTATGATCAGGAGCTTGCACCTTTCTGTGAATAGTTAAGAAGCAATCAGCACGATTAACAAACTTACCTCCACCTTCTGTGTCCTCTGCAAAAGGAGCAACAGGTAATCCATCATCACCTTTACGCCTTTGTGCTTCAGTAACAGCATGCATGTTTAACCAGACAGCTACATTGTTGGTTGTTGAGAAAGTTAAGAAGTGCGATGCAGCTTCATAATGATAGTCGTGTGGACTAGCGTTACCACTCAAGTCTAACTTTAAGCTGTTGTATGGGTCTACAAATACAGCATCGTAATCCTCTTGTCTTATAATCTTCTCAAGAAATACTATGATGTCGGAATAAGAATACACTTGGTTGTTACTTATGACTGTGAAGTGATCGTTAACCCACTTGTATGCTTCTTTCCTTTGAGCATAAGATAGATCTCCTATCCTTCTATTTACAGCGAACTGCATAAGTGTCATCTTTAACGATGCTGTCCTATTCTCTGATGAGTAAACTACCCACTTCCATCCGTGCCTTACTGCTGAGTTTACCATCATGTAAAGCGCCATAGTAGTTTTACCTACGTTAGAATGTCCGTTTATGATTACAAATTCACGCTTGTATCTGAAGTATTCATCAAGATTCTTATCTCCTGTCTCTAGTCCAACAGGTATCTTACCATTTGCATAGTCATCTATCCATCTAAAATCTTCATCGTCAGAAGAGATAAAAGACATATCTCCATCATTGATTAGAAGCTCTCTTTTGGCATCCTGTTCGTTGCCAATTACTTCTTTAATAGGATCTTTCTTTCCTACTTCAATGGCTTGTCTGATTGTAGATCTAGCAGCTTCTTCACTCTCTACATCACGTTTACATATCTCTCTAAACAAAACTCTAACAGCCTCCTCTTCTTCTATGCGACCAGCAGCTATGTATCCTCCTGCTAATCTAGCAGCTTTGAGTAACATGTTATGCTTGTCACCATCATCAGCCTGCCTAATCATTCTAGCAGCTAGATTTAGTTTCATGTAATCTGTAAACTCACCTTTCCTAGCTTCTTGTACTTGCTCTGCTCGTTCAGTAGCAAAAGCTCCAAACTTTTTAGAGTCTGGGTTTATTATAATGTCTGCATCGTAAGACTCAAAGCAAGCTCTAGATTCGTTTATACCTGATTCATCAACCTCTAGATCATATTGCTTAGAAAAGTACGTGCATAAGGCTCTAAAGTGATCCCTGTGTCTTTCAGGGTTTGTAATCTTTACCAGCGCCTTAAGACCATCCCCAGATGGAGAAACCCATGTGCTATATACATAAGAGTCTGTCGCAAGAACTTGCTTCGATGACGACACATCAATGTGATCGAAGTCCAAAACAATAAATCCGCTGTGTTCAAACAAAGCTTCATCATTCCTTTCTGTAAACTCACCGCTGAAGCAAACGACAGGTAGTTTCTTTTTAGATTCTTTATCTCCATCTCTAATCTTATCTATTATGTCTTTTGATTTACCGTCTTTAATTCTGTTTAGGGTAGCCATCATGCTCACATGGTGTGGGCTCTGCTTGTCGTAAACGGTCTTGAAGAATGTTACTTTCATTGTATTCGTATTGTAATATTAATTCTAAATAATGAATGGCTTTCAGGATATCCATGACTCCATTCTTTTTTCGATGTCTGCACACATACTTAATTACATTACCTTCTATGTAGGGTATTTTGTTTTTTACACAAAACTCTACTGGCTGTATAGGCATGTCGTAGTGCTCTCCACCTTCTTGTCTATCTGATGGTTTCATAATGCGTTTCTATTTACTTTACCTAATTTTATTTCATTGTACATCTTACGAACTATGACTTGCTTGTTACCCTTAAAGTTTTTAGCATAGACTTCTCTATACACTCTTTCAAGATCAACAGGGTTACTCATTATTTGAGAAGGAGTTCTTGATCTAGTAACAATATTTATTGTCTTCTTATGTTTCTGTTTACCTTTTTTGTACTCAACATCTATTGTGTAGTGGTAGACATGTGGGAGATCGTCATATTCCATTTTCTTTTTATTCTCTTTGAAATCCATTTCATATCGACTAATGAACCCATACTGCTCAAGCAGTCTTCTCTCGAAAGTAAAACTGCGTTGTCTCCAGATTTATTAGGGATGTACATGATAAGGAATTGTTCGTTAAACTCTGGTACTTTTAATGAGAAGTTATTGTCATGTTTTTGCCATGACACATAAAATGTAATCTCATTATCTCCTTTACTTCCGCAGAAAGAGAAGGGACCAAGGAACTTTATGTTCCTCAGCCCCCACTCCATAGCGGCATACAAACCTAACGGTTTAGAAGGGTAGGTCTGCAGTCTCTGCTTCTGCATTCGCAGCTTGTTTTTGAGCTCGCTTTTCCTTAGCAGCTTCGCTGTTTGGGTTAAACACTCTCGCACAAGCTTTGCCGTTCTTACTCATGAATAGAGTAATGTAAGCATTACCTCCACGACCTTCAGCATCACGAGTAGTAATGTACTGCTCAAGGATGTCCTTGATTTCGTGATCCTTCAGACGAAGGTTCCAAGAGATAAGCTCTTGATTGTCATTAAACTTTGGCTGGTCTGCCCAACCTACTAGCACTGAGTCATATTTTTGTTCACTCATGGTATTAAATAATTTAAAATAAATGTAAATGTGATGATACAACAAACATATAGAAGGGTCATCACGGTCCCGACTATAAGATTTTTAAACTTCGAATTCTGCATAATTAAGTTGAGTTGGTGCGCCTTCGGTCAACCATTCCTTGATATTACCTACCGCCTCATTAAACTTCATCTCACCAGTGAAGAGGGTCTTATCTGAACACTTAACCAATGCTGGGTAGTATGGGTAGGTTTTCTCTTGGACAACCCAATAGTAGTCCTTGATTCCAAACACCTCTGTGTATATGTAAGCCTGGATGTCATAGCACCAGCTGTTTACATCGTAACGGAACTTGCTCACGCTACGAGAAGACTTGCTGTCTGTTATAAACCCATCCCCTAAGCAGTCAAGGAATCCTCTGACAGGCACGCCATCAATTTCTTCATTGAATTCTACTTGGTATTTTCCAGACAGATAGCTGCTGAGCAAACCGCAAGCTTCAAGCCTGTCAATCATCTCAACCGCTTTTGTCCAGTCTTCTTTGGTGACGAGAGTTTTTCCTTGATTTTCTTCTGAGATCTTGGCTTTCCACTCTCTGTAACGTTTAGTATTTCTAGGATACTTACCACCAATATCGGAGACAATATCGCTATCATCCAAATTATAAAACTTGTCATCAACTTTATTTGGTTCAAACAACATCATGTCGTAAAGACTACCAAATGTCAAGGCATCTGATTGTTTCTTTAACTGTCCCCTCATGTACATCTCCCAGAGACGCATGTCTCCAAGAGCGTACTTGATAGAGGAGTAAGAAAGGTGTCCTTTACCTACTGATTCTGTTAGTTGTTCTCTAAGTGTCATCTAACAAACTTATTAAGTCCAGCTACTTGCTTTTCTGTAAGCTTATCTGAATACTTCGATGTGATTTGCTCAAAAGCTTTCTTCTTGTCTGTAGCAGACTTGATGTAAGCTACAGCCTTGTCCATGATGTTATCTACAGATGTATTAGTAGATGATTCTGAAGACTGCTTAGCAATAGCATCATTCACTTCATTCGCTGACGCAATAGAAGTGTCGATACCAATACCCATCATTGCAAGAGCTCTACCTACAGCAGATGTTTCGCAGTTCTCTGCATAGCTAGTCTTGTTGATATGACTAGCAGACTTCTCTTCATGAGCATGGCCAGTAGCAATAACACGTTGACTCGGATCAGCAATAATGCATTTACAAATACACATCTCAGAATCTATATGTGTAAACTCTGTTGAGATAGTCCAGTTCTTATACTCATCTTCCTGGCGGAAGAACTTAATACGCTCGTTTACTTCTACGTACTGTTTGCCACGTATGTTTGTGGTCTTGAATTTGTAATTATTCATTTAATTTAGATTTTTAAGATAAGTTTCGTATGTAATGCAGTCGTCTCTAAATACTGCTGCGTGAGAAGGAATCCAACCATATTCTCCATCCTTATAAAGGTCTTTAGTCCTCATGATTTTACCCTCCCTCCATAGTTGGTGAAGGCTTCTTTCGGCTTCTTCCAATTCGTTTTCATTTATATTCATATTAATTTAGATTTAATTGTTTGCTTTTCTTCTAATAATTCTTTAATCTGTTTGTTTAAAATATTGACTTTGACATCAATAATCTTAATCCTATTTTGTCTTTCGTGTAGTACAACCTCTCCGTTCATTACATCACAAAGGCTTTTAGCTTCTTTAAACTTCTGACTATAGCCATTCCAGAAAGTCATGTTTGACTCATGGTTTTTTCTGTAATACAACGTGGTGGTTCTATCTACTCCTATTGTTTCAGCAACTACAGTTGGGGGCAACGACTCCAATAACGCACAGGCTAGAGCCATTTTAGTTTGCACTACCTCTGCTTTTCTACCTGGTAGTGGTTCGCAGCCAAGATTTCTATAGTATGCTTTCTTCACTTCTTTGGCGCATTCAAATGCGATGCGGTGCTTCAAAGGTATGTTATTGTTATCCATATTGCAAATTTATTTTGACTTTTCTTTTATTTCTTCATGAATCTCTACATATCTCTGCATAGTTTGCATTACTTTCTTCATGCTGTCAGCCACATACCACAGCTTTTCTTCTGTGGTAAAGAAGTGTTCTGACTGCATCATGTTTGGGATAATCTCATTACAAGAGTCATCTGAATGATCCAGGAATGATTGTAGCATTTCGCTGGTAGGTTTTTTTACCCATTCCAAAACATCTAATTCTATGATGTCTTCACTTGCAAAGAGAATAGCAACAGCCTCAGGCTTTGTCCTCGCTTTAAAGTGTTTGTTGATATACTTAATTGCAGCCTCGTTTGTCATTAGAATCCAAAGTTTTTGCACAAATCGTACACGTTTGACATTTTGGCTACTAGCTTATGGTTAGAGATTGTTCTATCTCTATCTTTCCTAGCAGTTTCGTATTCTTTCACGAAGAGCTTGATAAGATGCATTGCATCGACATGCTTGGGTGTTAACTGCATTGTTTTCGGAAACATAAATTCTGTTGTTTTACTCATGTTATTTTTTTTCATACGTTATTAATCCCCACAAGACGCTAATCTTTTTAGCACCTGTTTGTGGTGTTACTTTTCTTTTTGGAACTTCATTTCTTACTTCAGGGGTTGGTGTGTTCTGCACTTCTATTTTTTCTAATTCTTTTATAGCTTTTTCAACAGAGCTAGATAATCTAAACCTATTTTCATCTACAGTTATAACAAATTTCTCAAAGTTTTTTGCATACACACCTGAATTACTTTCAGGATCTTGGAATTTACTTTTGCCTGCCTGAATTCTTAGCATCATGTGTTTTAATGCTCCCATACTTCTACCTAAAGTTTCAGATATAGCTTGCATTGTTCTTTCAGAGTAACCTGATGGCGCTCCTACTTCCATTAGATAAATCGCATCTTGTGCTGTCCACTTCTTGTTCGCGAACTCTTTTTTAGTTTTTAAATTTGACATTGTTTATTTGTTAATTAAATTTAGTGTGAGCAAGAGGAATCGAACCTCAATGCATAACCAATAAAAGCAGTCAATCGGGTAGGGGCATCACACCCTAGCGGATCTTGCCAGACGCTCACTGCATGGAAAACACCCATGCAAAAGGTATGTCGTTACATACCAATCAATATTTCTAACGCTTTATCCATAGCATAGGTGCGTTGTTGTGTCATTGTACCGCATGTTTGTGGTGTCGGTAATAGAATATTTGTTGATTCTATTTTGTAAAATTCTTCATGTCTTTGTATAGCATTAGCTATCTGTCTTTGGTGGTATAGTCTTTCTTGTGTAGTCATGGTGTGTTATTTTGCTTTCATATATCCAACGCTTAATCCTCGACTGACGTTCCTGTTTCGGTGTCATCATAGGCATTATCCTTCGGAGCTTTACTATGTTCTGCTCTATGTAATTCATTTAGTTGTGATTTTAATTGCTCTGCTATTTGAATCCATCCAACGAGTTGTCTTAACAATGTTGTTTTTGTGTTTGATTTTAGTGCAGATTTAATCTGTTCTTGTGTCCAACCTGCTAGTGGGTTTAATTCTTGTTCGTTACTCATATTCATCTGCTTTTATACCCCATAACATATCACGTGGCATTTCATCGAATACCACCATGCTATCTTTTTCATTGGGTGCATTTTGTACTAGCGTCTGTGCTTGTTCTCTTGTTAGTGAGTGGAATAGGATATCCTTTTTGAAGTTATCTCTATACACTCGGTATACTGCGTAATTTTTCATTTTATTTTGTTTTTAATTTCAATTATAGAGACAATATCCCAAGTAGAATTTACCCAACCTTGCCATCCTTGATTTACTTCTGCATTAAATACTAAGCAGAGAGCGATAATTGATAGTAATTTCATGGTAATTTCATTTGTTTGTTTGCCACATGTAAAACCTCGTCATCGTGAATCATGATTTCTTGGTCGTTTACTATGACGTATAGGTTCATGTCCGCAATG
>TARA_R100000687_G_scaffold26246_1_pt1 | contig 31395 bp, 29 predicted proteins | sample TARA_R100000687 | Tara Oceans TARA_R100000687 (sample SAMEA2622685) | marine metagenome | biome: marine biome (ENVO:00000447); feature: mesopelagic zone (ENVO:00000213); material: "saline water (ENVO:00002010), including plankton (ENVO:xxxxxxxx)" | depth 600 m
CTGAATCGGATCGGGGTAACGGGTACCGCGGGCTTGTCTTAACGTGGCCACATGATCAATATTAACGCCAAGATAAATCGACATGATGTTCCTTAATTAATTCGCTGTTTTAGGGCCGGCATAACGTTGCATTTCAGCAAACAACTGCCGGCTTTTCAGCGGTTTGCCATCCAAATGATAGTTTATTATCAAACGCATTAAATGTTTTGTTTCATTGAGGCTAACCGGATCACTCAGTTTTTCCTGCTGTAGCTGTGACAAACTGGCTCCTGAAATAATCCTTTTTCTGTCATTTGCCAGACAAGGTTGCAACCCAAGCTCCGGCTGATAACTGTAATGCTGTTCATCGGACACTGGCTCACCCTGACTATCGTTGTTCAGGTCCAGCCCATAACCTAACGCTTCCAGCAATCGCTTTTCAAAAAGTCTTAACACTTGCTCAGCCTTCTCAGCCTGCTGTAAGCCATCCAAAGCTTTTTGATATGCATCAAACACCATTGGTTCTTCTTGCTGCTGGGTTAACAATCTGACTAATAATTCATTGATATAAAGACCGCATAAAGCAGCATGACCCTGCAACCAATAAGGTGCGCTGGTCGTTTCAATTTTGCTTATTGTCAGTAAGTCACCTCTTCCAAACCAGTTTACCCAAAGCGGTTGGAATAATTGGAGTGGGTTGTTGTGACGGCGTTTGTTTTGGCGCATGCCGCGGGCTACCAAGCTTAATCGACCATAATCTTCAGTAAATACATCCAGCAAAAAACTGGTTTCCCGATAAGGACGTTGGTGTAAAACAAATGCCTGGGTGAATTCCACCGTAATGCCTAATCAGAGATCGTCGTTATAGCCCAGATTTCTGAGCATGCGCTCGTTATCAGACCAGCCCTCACGCACTTTGACCCATAATTGCAAGAACACCTTACAGTCAAATAACTTTTCCATATCTTCTCGGGCATCTTTACCGACTTGCTTGAGCAACTCACCTTTTTTGCCAATAACAATGGATTTCTGACCACTGCGTTCTACATAGATAACAGCGCTGATACGGTACATGCCGTTATCATCTTCAAACTGTTCGATATCTACAGTTAGTGAATACGGTAATTCCTGGCCTAAATGACGGAACAGTTTTTCACGAACCATTTCAGCGGCCAGAAAACGTGAGCTACGGTCGGTGAGCTGATCTTCATCAAAGATCATCTCGCCTTCTGGCATTAATTTATATATCGATTCTTCAAGAGATTCCAGATTGATGCCTTTGCGGGCTGATAATGGCACGATATCAGTAAATTTAAACAATGCAGCAAGCTTTTCTACCTGTGGAAACAAAGTAGCTTTATCTTCCAGTTTATCTATTTTGTTCATCACCAAAATGACTGGCTTGCTGGTCCCCTGCAGTTTTTGCAAAACCCGCTCATCTTCCTCAGTCCATTTCATACCTTCGATTACAAACACCACCACATCCACATCTTCAACGGAAGCGGCTGCAGCACGGTTCATATAGCGATTCATGGCCCGTTTGCCATCACTGTGGATACCAGGTGTATCAACGTAAATGAACTGTCCCAATTCCGAGGTTTTAATCCCCAGAATGCGGTGACGGGTGGTTTGCGGGCGACGCGAGGTAATACATAACTTTTGACCCAACACCCGATTAATCAGGGTGGATTTGCCGACATTGGGACGGCCTATAATGGCTACATAGCCACTGCGAAAAGCAGGTTGATCATTCATAATTTTGACTCGATTAGCGTCAGGGCGCGTTCAGCGGCTTTTTTCTCAGCCTTACGATGACTGCTTCCCTGAGCCACCACTAATTTATTCAGCAAACTTACCTGACAAGAGGCTTCAAAAACAGGCTGTTTATCAGCGGATTCAATTTCTCTCACACTGTATAGCGGCAAAGGTAATTTGCGGCTTTGTAGTAATTCCTGCAAGCGGGTTTTGGGATCTTTTATGGTTTCAGTAACATCAATAGAATCCAGCCGTTCATCATAAAGACGCAGAATCAACGGCTTGACGATATCAATGCCACTATCCAGAAACAGTGCACCTAGAATGGCTTCTAAGGCATCGGCCAGAATTGACTCACGGCGGAAACCACCACTCTTCAATTCCCCCTGTCCGAGGATTAACACATCACCCAATTTGAGTTCACGGGCTATTTCCGCCAGGGTTTCCCCTTTCACCAGGCTGGCACGCAGGCGACTCATCTTGCCTTCCTTGGCTTGGGGAAAACGATTAAACAGTTCTTCGGCAATCACGAAACTCAAAATCGCATCGCCCAGAAATTCCAGCCGTTCATTATTTTTTGGATCAGCACTGCGATGTGTCAGTGCCTGCAATAACAATGTTTCATTTTTAAATTGAATGCCAAGTTGCTGGCAGAGTTTTTTCTGTTTGATGCTTGTCATCGATTTGTCGGTTCCGGTTCCACATCCACTTCTGTCACAAAATGCCCAACTAAATCAATGTGGGCAAAAAACGGCTTCCGCACTTCATAATCAAGCACTATTTTGGTGACATAGGCATTGCTTCTGCCACGGAATAATTCGATATTTTCTTTTTTCACACTGGAGATATAACCGGTATTAAACCTTTTACTCAGTAGTAACATTACTTGTTGATTGCTCAGCTTATTGTTTTTTAATTCGGTTTCCATAGACTTCATGATTTGCAAAACACCATAGTATTCCTGGTACATCGGTACCAATCGCATGGTTAAAGTGGCAAAAAATGCGATGATTGCCAGTACTATCACCCAACTGATTAGTGTCATTCCCTGTTGTTTTTTCATGATGCACTCCTAGGTCTTGTTTATCTTTCACATCCACCACTGCTGGCGACTATTTTTGTATCCACCAAGGCCGAAAGCACGCAATGTTGCCTTCCGTCATAAGTTATTCACAACGCAGTCGGACGCAAAAATAGTCCCAGCCCTTTGGGTTGTGACTGAAAAAGCGTCACTCTGCGTTACTCGTCGCTTATTTAGAATAACTAAAAGGCGCTCCTCGTGCCTTGATTTACACTTTTTCAGCTCACAACAGAGGCGGATATGAAAGATAAAACAAGCCCTAGAGTCTAATTATCTTCCCTCCCCATCACTGCTGGAGGCTCCTTTCATCAAACAAGGTGGAAATGATGTATTAGATTCTAAAATCATTTCCAATGGAAAAACTCGCTCTTAGTTAATAGAGCTTCCCACCCTTGACCAGACCAAACCACCCTGGTCCCAATCCCAGCTCATCCAGACAAAGAAGGCTTTGCCGACAAGATTTTCTTCCGGCACAGTTCCCCACACACGGCTGTCATTACTATTGTCGCGGTTATCACCCATAACAAAATAATGGCCTTCCGGAACTGTAACCTCACCTTCCATTGATTGACGTTGCGGATCCAAAAATATTTCATGAGGTTCAGCGTCCAGAAATTCATGCTTCAGCTGTACTCGCGGCGCAATGATACCCAGCATTTCTACTGGTTTATCAACTACCTCGGTTTTAACTTCCTGACCATTTATGTACAACGTTTTATTGAAATAACCAACTTTGTCGCCCGGTAAGCCAATTACCCGTTTGATATAGTCAATTTCAGGTTGTTTGGGATAACGGAATACCATCACATCACCGCGTTCCGGCGAACCGGTATCGAGAATTTTAGTGTTAATGACCGGCAGCCGAACGCCATAGGAAAATTTGTTCACCAAAATAAAATCGCCGACATGCAAAGTCGGCAACATAGATTCTGACGGGATGCGGAACGGTTCAGCGATAAACGAGCGAATCACCAACACCAGCAACAGAATGGGGAAAAATGATTTGGCGTATTCAACAATCGCCGGTTCATTGTCATTTACTTTACGTTTAGGTGCTAACCAAAAGCGGTCCACCAACCATATCAGACCGGTTATCGCGACCAGTAACACCATTATTGCTGGGAAACTCACTTGACGCTCCTTATTAAGATTTCTTGGATAACTGCAATACCGCCAAGAATGCTTCCTGCGGCACATCCACTTTGCCGATGGATTTCATTCGTTTTTTACCGGCTTTTTGTTTTTCAAGCAATTTACGTTTACGAGAAACGTCGCCTCCGTAACATTTTGCCAAAACATTCTTCCGCATTGCCTTGACTGTTGAGCGCGCAATAATGTGTCCGCCAATAGCGGCCTGAATGGCGACATCAAACATTTGTCGCGGGATCAGCTCTTGCATTTTTTCAACTAACTGACGACCACGAGAAACGCTTTGATCTTTATGCACTATCATTGACAAAGCATCAACTTTTTCGCCGTTAATCAACACATCAAGTTTCACCAGAGGTGCCGCCTGAAAGCGGATAAAATGATAGTCCAATGAGGCATAGCCGCGGCTGACCGATTTGATGCGATCAAAGAAATCGATCACCACTTCATTCATTGGCAATTCGTAACTCAGTGCAACCTGTTTGCCCATGTAATGCATGGATTTCTGTACGCCACGTTTTTCTACACACAGGGTAATGACCGCTCCAAGATAATCCTGCGGCACCAGCATGTCAGCCGCTACGATAGGTTCACGGATTTCTTCAACGGAACCGGCATCAGGTAATGAGGCCGGATTTTCGATCTTAATTACATCACCTTTTTTGGTGACCACTTCAAATACCACGGTCGGAGCCGTGGTAATCAGATCCAGATCATATTCACGTTCCAGGCGTTCCTGGATGATTTCCATATGCAAAAGACCGAGGAAACCACAGCGAAAACCGAAGCCTAAAGCCTGAGAGTTTTCCGGTTCAAAAAACAGTGATGAATCGTTTAATCGTAATTTGCCCAGTGCTTCACGAAATGCATCGTAATCATCACTGCTAACAGGAAATACACCTGCATAAACCTGCGGCGTTACCGATTTAAAGCCCGGCAACATTTCCGTCGCACCATGTTGAGCTGTCGTTAAGGTATCCCCTACCGGCGCACCATCAATTTCCTTGACCCCGGAAATAACATAACCCACTTCACCACAATTTAAAGCAGTGCGTTTACTGCGCTTGGGCGTAAATACGCCGACTTCGTCAACCTGATATTCCTGTCCGGTGGACATAACTTTGATTTTATCGCGGGTTTTCAGTCTGCCCTGTTTGATTCGCACCAAAGAGATAACACCGACATAGCTATCAAACCAGGAATCAATAATCAGTGCTTTTAATTGACCTTCTGGATCGCCTTGTGGTGGCGGAATACGCGCAACCAACTCTTCAAGGACTTCATCAATACCGACACCCGTTTTGGCACTGCAGCGTACGGCATTCAGTGCATCCACACCTATAATATCCTCGATTTCCTGAGCGACTCGATCGGGTTCTGCAGCAGGTAAATCAATTTTGTTTAACACGGGCAGAACTTCAAGGCCAAGATCGATAGCGGTATAACAGTTGGCCACACTTTGCGCTTCAACCCCTTGAGCAGCATCAACGACCAGCAAAGCACCTTCACAGGCAGCCAGTGAGCGGGAAACTTCATAGGAAAAGTCTACGTGGCCCGGCGTATCGATAAAGTTGAGGTGATAGGTTTCACCATCTTTTGCCGTGTAATCCAATGAAACACTTTGCGCCTTGATGGTAATGCCGCGCTCTTTTTCGATATCCATCGAATCAAGCACCTGTTGCGACATCTCACGTGCAGTCAGACCGCCGCAGATTTGAATAAAGCGGTCTGCTATGGTGGACTTACCGTGATCAATATGAGCAATGATTGAAAAGTTTCTGATATTTTTCATTGAATAGCGATTATGAACGTGTCGGAGGTTGAAATGACGTGTTGCAAAATGTGTTCAGCTCCATGTTTTAAAATGTGTTGCCAACGCGAAACACGCATCGAACAAATGACCCGGTATTATACGCACTTAACTGAGTTATAACGATAATAAATACCGCATTACTCAATCGTTTTGATGTGCTCCGGTGAAAAGAGCGCTGCTAAAATAAAAAGAATTATTAGCATTCAGCGATCCCCGACCCTACTTCTTTGAAAATGGAAACCAAATGCAGGCTAGCCACACCGACAATGACGTCCTCAACGGTCCGATTATTTCCACTTTTCTCCGCTTTGCCATTCCATCCATTCTGGGCTTGTTGGCGATTACCACCGCCAGCATAGTCGACGGAATTTTTATCGGGCAGTTTGTCAGTTCGGCGGGTCTGGCCGCCATAACGTTGTTGATTCCATTTTTTACGCTGATTTTTGCTATTGCTCTGATGTTTTCCATTGGTGGGGCTGTTCGTGCCGGTAGTTATTTGGGGCAAAACAATATCGAAGCCGCTGCTACCGTGTTCAGTAAATGCCTGATAAGTATTTTAATTGTCAGTCTGCTGTTTATGGGGTTTTCACTCATTTTGGATCGACAAATACTAACGTTATTGGGTGCGCCGGATGAATTGATAACGTTGGTTCTGCCTTATTTTCATATTATTTGTGTGGTACTGGTTCTACAAGTGACCAGCATGGTGCTGTATTACTTTATCCGGCTGGATAACCGCCAAAAACTGGGGACATTCGCTTTGGTTGCCGGGGCGTTAATAAACATTGCACTTGATGCGCTATTCATTATCAGCCTGGAAATGGGGTTAAAGGGTGCGGCTCTGGCAACTCTTGCAGCACAGATCGTACAGATGCTGATTCTTTCAACGTATTTTCTCAGCAAAAATAGACGCTTAAGGTTACTTTTAATGCCGGGAAACTGGTCGGAAGTGACTAAAGTCGCTTACAACGGGCTATCAGAATTTGTGAATGAGCTTTCCGGTGGAATGGTGATTTTATTGCTTAACTGGCTACTGATTATCTATCAGGGGGTCAATGGTTTAGCGGCGTTTGCAGTGATTAACTATCTTATTTTCATCAGTCTGATGATTTATTACGGTATAGCAGATGCTCTGCATTTATTAATCAGTCAAAATCATGGTGCTGCTCAGGCAAAGCGGATTCGAGACTTTTTAATCACCGCTATGTCATTGGTACTGGTTTTATCACTTTTATTAATTAGTGTTTTACTGCTTTATCCACAGTGGTTGATACAATTGTTTTTGCAGGATAATGCCGTGGAAAGCCAGCAGTTATCTGCCCAGTTTATTATGCTGGTTTGGCCGTTATTTGTTGTCAATGGACTGAATGTCACGTTATCCGTGTATTTAACCGCTATGCAAAAGCCGCTACCATCTATGTTAGTTGCTTTAACCCGAGGCTTACTACTGCCTGCAGCTTTATTATTATTGTTTGTCACATGGTTGCCAGATAAACAGTTTCTTATTGCCCTTCCGCTGGCCGAATGGCTGACTTTTATTCTGGCTCTGGTGCTTTGCTGGAAATATTCTCCCAGCAATATTATTGAGAAAAAAAGTTAACCTAAATATAGAAAAAAGCCGGATGTCATTGCAACATCCGGCCAAAGCTCATCAAGCATTTTCAGGGAAAACCTGCTTTATGAATTAGAATTGCCAGGCCACGCTCAGACGAACATCACGTCCGGGTTCATTGTAGCCTCTCACTAAACCATAACCTGGTAAGCCAGTGAAATCGGCTACGCTCGCATGATCAATATAATTTTTATCAAAAATATTCTGTACCGTAAGCGTTATCCGTACATCTTCTGATAATGACGGTCTCCATTGCGTATAAAAGTCATGGATGCCATAGCCAGGCTGGTCAATTTCTGCATCTGGAAATGTGGTTTGAGCCACAAAATCAATATCATCACGGCCTTTCACAAAACGCGCATTCCAACCAAAATTCCATTGTGAATTAAGTTGGTAATCAAGTTGAGCAATGAATGTGTCACGAACCGTATTAGCTATACCGTTATGATCATAAGCATTCGCTTCCACACCATCCACTTCGGCATCGTTGTAGTGATAGCTGACTCTCGCCATTAAGCTATCCCAGCGATGACCTATTTCCAGAATATAACCATCTGACTCTAAATCACCCAAATTATCAAAGATATTTCTGGCTGGGCCTACCGTTCCTGAAACGCCAATAACGTCTTTGATTTCACTTCTATAGGCTTTGGCAGAACCAAACCATGTTGCTGAGTCATAGGCAACACCGAATTCGATATTCTCTGCCTTTTCGGGTTTCAAATCCACGGCTTGCGTTGTAAAGCCGAGTTTAAACGCATCCTGTGCCAAAGGACCTTTAAAGGCTTCAGCATAAGAAGCAAACACACTCCAATTATCGGTAAAGTGAAAATTTAGACCCACATTAGAACTGAGATCACTTTCATTATGAGATGTATTTCCAAAATCTGTATCTAATTCATAGTCATCGTAACGAAGACCCGCGGTTAACAATAATGCATCGGTTAACTGGATATCATCTTGAAGATAAACACCCTTGACCTTTGACTCATCTTTGTAATTCTCGCCATCCCCATCGGCGCTAGACTCATCTTTACGATAATCAACTCCATAGGTGATTTCATGCATACCCAAGATAGATGTATTACGTAAATCAAAACCAGTACTCTCGCCTGTGCCGGTGAAGGGACCGAAAAATCCGTCCTGAAAAAACTCTGTTTCGGTATTGTAAAGAGTCAGTGCCAGATCCACATAAGCATTATCAAGGGGGGTCAGCTCATAATTGAAAGTGGCTGTTTTCCTGTCACTATCAATTGGGTATATCAGATTCCCTCGGTTAGCTGGTGCTCCTGCTGGTGGAGGACTAAATATCCATTGAGGACGCTGGGTTCTATCGCCCTCATCTTTATGGTTTTCGTAACTCAGACGTACTGTTTGACTGTCAGTCAAGTGTCCGACAACTTTTGCAAACAGATACTCTTGATCAGCTTCTGTACCTGATACTTCATCACCATTTCCATCTTCGTAATTGTCGACATCTGATTGCGTATAAGAAACCATGCCGCTCCAGTCTTCGGTCAATTTCCCAAACAGAGTAGTACTCGTTTTAAAACTATCAGTATTGCTGGAGAACATGCCTTTTACCAGACCACCGAAGTTTTCACCCGGCTTCAGCATATCTTCTGGATCTTTGGTCACAAATTTAACTGAACCGCCTAATGCTCCTGGACCTGACAACGCATTTCCTGCCCCCGCATTGACTTCAACGCGTTTTAATAATTCAGGTTCAATACTGATTCGACCTGCGTGGTGAAATTGACGAGTCGCCTGCTGTGCACCATCAATAGTGATATTTAACAGCTGATCTTCAATACCACGAACATAGAGTTTTTGGGCAAACCCAGGACCACCGCCAATTGTCACTTCAGGCGACTGACTGAAGAGATCTTGCAAATCAGTTGCCTGTAGTTTTTCAATTTGTTCTGCTGTGACGCTATTGAGCTCTGGGGTAATAGTATTCCCCGTCACTTTAACGACATCTAGTTCAATACTTTCACTCTCTTCTGCCCAAACAACCTGACCTGCCAAAGCAGAAGCTATTGCCAATGTTAAAATCGTCGGACGACTTACAATACTCCGTTTTATACTCACACCAACCTCGCGAATAATAATCATTATCAAATAGAACAGATTCGCATTCTAGTCAGTGTGAACGGAGATTAAAACCAAATTTACAATTGTTACAATTAATTGAACTTGAGTAGGTTTAACTTTTGGAGGTCAGCGGCAATTCCATGATCATTGTTAATCCACCGTGCTCATGAATCTGTGCCCATAACTTTCCGCCTGTCGCTTCGACTTGACGTCTTGCAAGTGCGAGACCTACCCCGAACCCTTTATAGGTTTCAGATTGAGATCCCTTTATACGGTAAAACGGTTTGAAGATATTTTGCAGTTGTTCTCTGGCGACACCAGCTCCCTGATCATCAATCTGTAAATTGTAACGGTCTTGGTATCGTTTCAGCGTTAAGCTCACCGTTCCTTTTAGCGGTGTGTGCGAAAGAGCATTACGTAATATATTTTCAATCGCATGTCCTAAAGCACGATCACTGCTTTGCTGAAGATAAGCTGTTTCCGGTGTATGAACAGTAATGACGTGCCGGGGGAATTCAAATCGGGCATTCTCTACAATGCTGTCAATCAAGTCGGTCAAGTCCAGTGATGCATTTTGTAACGATGGTTGCTCATTCTCTAACCAGGCCAGGGTTAAAGTATCTTCCACTAACTCACGCATTTGCTGGCATTCATGACGGATACGTTGCAATGATTCATCGTCTGGAGTGGATTGTTCAGCGATACTTAATGCCAGTTCAACGCGCGTTAACGGGGTTCTTAATTCGTGTGATAAATCGGAGGTTAGATGACGTTGGGTCTGGATTTGTGTACCAATTCTTTCTGCCATGCTGTCAAAAGTACTGGCTAAAGCCGCTATTTCATCATTGCGTTTGCCAAGGTCATCACGCACTCTCACTTGATAATCACCCTCACTGAATTGCTTAGTGGCGGTTTCGAGTTGTCTTAATGGTGACATGACGTGCCGATAAATCACCACACTCAAGATAGCCAGCAAGAGCATCGGTAAAGCAATTTGTAGTAACAGACTGGTATAGGTCCAATAGCCTCCGGGTCGCATACGTTGTGGCAGACGAATCAGAAAATGGGTATGCCCATCTGCAAAGGTAATATCCATAATCGGATTTTGAGCAAAATATAAATGGATCTTCCAACTGATATCTCTACCCAATGCAAAATTTTCGACAAAATAGTCATCCATCTCACTACCTGCCAGTGGTGTGAGCTTTGAACGGATCAGTGCAACCCAGGTATCTTCCTGATGCTTTATATAGTTGATCCAATTTGCCAGTTTTTCATCCTCACCTTGCAGATACAGCATTTCAGCATGTCTTGCATAATCAATTAACTGCTGCTGATCCTGTTTATCAATAAAACTCATATGCTGCTCGGTCTGCAGAATTAAATGATGGATTATCCAGAACAAGGCAATTGTTCCAAGCGTAATAGTCAGGGACAGTTTCCATAACAAGCGCCTTTTCATAACAGGATATAGCCCGCCCCATGGACTGTTTGCAGCCGGTCAACCGGCATGCCAACATCGATTAATTTTCGTCGGACCCGACTCATATGCATATCAAGGCTTCGATCATATCGACTGAAGTCGCGCTCCATCACCAGACGATAAAGCTGTGGTTTACTGAGCAGATGATTAGCGTGCTGCATTAGCGTCCACAGCAACTTGAACTGGATGGGCGTCAGCTGCACTGCATGCTCATGAAAAAAAACCTGCTGTTTCTGCCTGTCCAGCGTCAAACCTTCGTGTTGTAAAACAGACCAATTCAACTGTTGATAGCTGGTTGTGCAGGCTCTTCTGAGAATTGCCTCAATGCGGAGCACCAATTCAGTAAAATTAAATGGTTTTGGCAAATAATCATCTGCCCCATTTTTAAAACCCAGAATGCGCTCTTCTTCAGCACCATGAGCGGTAAGAATAATGACAGGCGTTTTACGAGTTTGTCGTAGCGTATTTAAAACAGAATAACCATCTCGTTCAGGCAGACTGATATCAAGCAAAATCAGATCGTAATGCTCACTAACCGCAGCAAGCAATCCATGTTCACCATCAAAGCATTGAGAAACGATAAAACGCTGTTTTTCCAGCAGCTGTTTTAGCTGATGATTTAGCACTAAATCATCTTCAATAATCAGAATGCTGTTGGAAATTTTATTTTTGTTGAACATGTAATGCAGGACTTTCTATCTAGATGATAATAATTATCATTAATGATAAAGCAAAATGATTCAATAAGAAATTTTGTTTTTTAAGTCCACCTATCGAACAAAAAAAAGCAGCTGATGGATTTCCATCAGCTGCTTTTGTGGTATCAACCAGAATTACTTAATTAAAATCTATTCTGGAATTTTTAACGCCAGGAACTGTGATGCACCAGAACGCTGAACGAGTACAGGTATCGCTTTATTAGTAGGCAACTGTTCAGCCAACTCCATAAATTGTTTTGCATCGACAATCTTTTGATTGTTTATGCTTAGCAATATGTCTCCAGGAACAATACCGGCTAGTGCCGCTGGACCTGATTCAATTTTTCTGACTTCAACACCAGACTGATTGGGCCCTAACTCAGCACGTTGCTCTGCTGTCAGGTCGGTGACTTCAATTGCTAGACGACTATTGTAAAATTCACCTGTACGAGGCGCTGCACCACTAGCAACTTGCTCATCTTCAGGAAGTTCTTCCACGACCACCGAGAGCGTCATTTTCTTGTTATTACGCATGATCTCGGCTGTGGAGTTTTTACCGATTTCAGTACGACCAACAATTGGCGGTAAATCCGATGAACTATCCACAATGCGATCATCAAATTTCAGAATCACGTCACCCGCTTCAAATCCAGCTTTCTCAGCAGGACTTCCCGCAACAACACGGGAAACTAACGCACCACGTGGTTTGCTTAACCCAAAGGATTCTGCCAATTCACGTGTAACATCCTGAATAACAACACCTAACCAGCCGCGACTCACATAACCTTGCTCTTTAATCTGCTCGACCACATTCATCACAGTATCAACCGGAATAGCGAATGAAACCCCCATAAAACCACCGGTGCGGCTGTAAATTTGTGAATTTATACCAACAACCTCACCATCCAGGTTGAATAATGGCCCTCCAGAGTTACCCGGATTGATTGCCACGTCCGTTTGAATAAATGGCACATAGCTATCACTTGGCAGGCTACGCCCCAGCGCACTGACAATACCTGCTGTAGCCGAATAATCAAATCCAAAAGGTGAACCAATTGCCAACACCCACTCGCCAACTTGTAAATCGTTGGAATCGCCGAGCTTAACGGCTTTCAGATCCATGCCTTCGGCATCAACTTTCAATAAAGCAACATCACTGCGTTCGTCGCTTCCTAACAATTCTGCCACCAGCTCAGTACGGTCACTGAAACGGACAATTATCTCATCAGCGTCTTTAATGACATGATGATTTGTCAGAATAAATCCATCCTCAGAAAGAACAAAACCAGACCCCAGTGAGTTTGGTTGGGGGGCACGTGGTTGTGAAGGGTCACCAAAGAAACGTTTAAAAAAATCATCAAATGGTGTTCCTTCAGGCATTTCCATGCCTGGTGGAAGTTGTTGTGATGAGGCCATTTCTTTTGGCTTACTTGTGGTACTTATATTAACGACCGCATCGCCATTTTCAGCCACCAATTCAGTAAATTCGGGTAACCCCCCCCGTGCCTGAACGGCTGAACTCAACATTAACCACATCAGCAATGCCATTACCATTGCACCTGTTGTTTTGTATTGCGTCATTATTTTTCCTCTATGATTTGAGTTTCAATGGCCACTTTTTGATTTTTGAGTCGAGTTTTGACCCAATAAAAGCCAAATATCAGACCAGCCAATCCACCAATAATTTCCAGCAATTCATTTGCAAAGATAAATCGACTGATGACTGCGCCCGCGAACATAAATAAAATCGGTAGCAGATACATCATGAAAGCACCGTGCAAAAGCGCTTCTTCCGGAATAGAAACATTCATTTGCTGACCAGGCTCTACGGCTTGCGTCTTGGGTACGGCAATGGTTGAAAAACGCCTACCTACATGTTCACTTAGCAAACCGGTACCACATCCTTTTTTTACCTGGCATTTATCACAGGTAGATTGTCGTTCGGCCTGCAACCAGATAGTTGATTCATCTGTACGTAGAACTGTAGCTTTTTGTTCAATCATCTTGGTTATGGACCAGCATATTCAATTGCTGCACCAATTTTTTCGACTGTTACAGCAGGTACTTCACCTACAACTGTCACAAAATGCGAATGTATCACGCTACCAAATGCATTTACGGCTCCCATGTGAGACCCTCCATGAAAATGGTTATGTTGGGCAAGCATTTTTTCAATAAATACCGATACTGAACTCAATCCATCACTGTAGACCCGCTGCTCAACATGTGCACCATTGTTGGCTCGCAGACGATTTTGATGGGCAACAAGGGTAAAACCATCCGGTAACCATTTTGACTGCCAATGGGAGAATGCGACTAAATCCTGGGTAGTCATTTCACCGGGCTCGGTACGATGCCAGATCATTTCGTTGCCCGACATCTGCGGCGCCAGCTCAGCATCTGCTATCTCAATTCCAGTTTCAATATCCGTAAATTCAAAGGTTTCCAGCACCTCATTATTTTCACCGATTAATTCTGATTTGAGTAATAAATCAGTTTCTTTATCCATCCACAGTCGATAGCCATATCGATAATTATCAACCGGTTTGATATCAAGTCGCTGCGTTAATTTACCCGCAATGCGGTCTTCTCCACCGAGTTTTAATTCATAAAAGGGAGTCGCTGAACGCAATCGCCGAGGGAGATCACTGGGAAATCCACGGCCTAAAGGTCTTTGACTGACGTTAACTTGCTTCCCATCCGGGTTGATACAGGTAACCGTATCATTGGAACGGAGGACTTCACGAGCTGAACCATTCAGTGAAACCAGTCTTTCAGATTCATTGCCATCATCATTACGATGATAAATACGCACTGACTGGAAAGTTTTACCACTTTGATAGGCAAAAACGCCTTCATAATTGAGTTGCTTTGCTGCCTGGCTCATTCGCTCGAGTAATTCAATCGAAGCGGATCCTGCCTGAACTGCCGGAACAAACAACACCAGCAACGCAACGCAAAAACGAAATCGCTGGAACATTCCTATTGCTCCGTGCCATAAGAAACGACGCGACCGTAAGAAAACATCCCTGATGTGCCAACATATTCATTATGATCCACCAGATAATTATTAAGTCTGTCTTCAATTTCCGGTTCGGCGACAGTCCAGCGATTAGATTGACTAACCATAGTCGCTGGTGATTCATTCGCCACGACACTGGCTACGGGCACGCCGTTGAATCCTGTTTGCTGCTGTACAACGCCGACCACAGCAAGTGCTCCAACGGATGCAGCCATTGCCAGACCTGTTGCCTGTTTCCAGAAGTTTTTTGGAAAACGCAATAATTTTGCGGTAGGTTTATTTTGAGTAGGAATTGAATAAACCGGTTCAGCTTCCAGCGCAGCAGAAATGCGCGTTGTTAGCTCTAACGGTGCTTGTGTAATGCTTCGCGTATATCCATGCAGGATATCGCTTGCCTGCTGAAATCGCATAAATGCTTCACGGACGCTGCTGTCATTGTTAACTAATTCCAACGCCTGTTCGAGTTCACTACCGGTCAGCTGGCCATCAACCAAAGCAGACACTAATTCGAGATGATTAATTGCCATTGTTATTCCTCTTCACCCATCACTGACTTAACTTGTTTATCGATAGCTTCCCTAGCCCTGAATATTCTTGACCGGACGGTGCCGATCGGACAGTCCATCGCTTCCGCGATTTCTTCGTAACTCATACCTTCAAATTCTCGCAACTTGATAGCTGTAGCGGTATCTTCCGGCAAATCTTCAATTGCTTGCTGGATAGCCTCTTCCAACTCTACACACATGAGACTGTTTTCAGGGGTCTCAAATTCCTTAAGTTCGGGCGCATCGTAATAATTTGTTGCATCCATAGCATCGACATCACTCATTGGTGGTCGCCGCGAACTGGCAGTAAGATGATTTTTAGAGGTATTGATAGCGATACGATAAAGCCACGTATAGAACGCACTGTCCCCGCGAAAGTTCGGCAACGCACGATAAGCTTTAATAAAAGCTTCTTGCGCTACATCCATTGCTTCAACTGGGTCATGCACAAATCCGGTTATCACATGTATGATTCGCTGTTGGTACTTCATTATCAACAGATCAAACGCCTTTTTGTCGCCCGCCTGTACCCGCTGAACTAATTCCTGATCCACGTTCATTTATATATCCGGCCTACTCCGACAAGCCGGAGACAATTTCTGTTTAATGCTAGATTGACCAATGTCATTTATTTTTGTTCCACAATCAGTGCACAATAATTGTTGGCATTCTACCTTTAACAGGACCCATGACGACAACTCATCATTTTGATCTGCTGATTATCGGCAGCGGAACAGCAGGTCTGACCCTGGCTTTAAAGATGGCAGACAAGGCCCGTGTTGCCGTTCTATCCAAAAGCCAGCTTGAGGAAGGTGCTTCACTTTATGCTCAAGGCGGCATATCAGTTGTACTCGATAAAGCCGATTCTTTGCAATCCCATATTGATGATACTTTGCGCGCCGGCGGCGGATTATGCGACGAGGATGTCGTTCGTTTTACGGTTGAACATGCGCGAGAAAGTGTCGAGTGGCTGATTGAACAGGGTGTTTCTTTTACCCGTGATGATATGACCACCGAGACATATCATCTGACACAGGAGGGTGGTCACAGTCATCGGAGGGTTATTCATTCGGCTGATGCAACCGGTCGGGCGGTGGAAACAACACTGCTGGATAAAGCCAAAGCGCATCCGAATATTTCGTTGTTTCCTTATCATATCGGTATCGATCTGATTACGACCCACAAACACCTTGCCACTGAAGAGAATAGTTGTCTGGGTTGTTACGTGCTGGATATCAAAAAGGATCAACCCAAAACCTTTTTGGCTCCAGTCACTGTGCTCGCCACTGGCGGTGCCGGAAAAGTGTATTTATACACCAGTAATCCAGACGTATCGACCGGGGACGGAATTGCCATGGGCTGGCGCGCCGGCTGTCGAATTGCCAATATGGAATTTATACAGTTTCACCCAACCTGCTTATTTCATCCCAAAGCCAAATCTTTTCTAATTTCTGAAGCGTTGCGCGGTGAAGGTGCCACCTTGAAGTTAGCAGATGGCACAAGGTTTATGCCGGCATTTCACCCGCAGGCTGAACTGGCCCCAAGGGATATTGTGGCGCGCGCAATTGATCATGAAATGAAACGTCTCGGCCAGGATTGCGTTTATCTCGATATCAGTCATCAGTCCAAAGAATTTATTACCACGCATTTTCCTACTATCTATAAACGCTGCCTGCAATTCGGTGTGGATATGGCGAAGGAACCCATTCCGGTAGTCCCTGCAGCTCATTATACCTGTGGCGGTGTTATGACGGATATGCGAGGAAGAACGGACATTGACGGCCTGTATGCGATTGGCGAAACCGCTCATACGGGTTTGCATGGTGCCAATCGAATGGCCAGTAATTCATTACTGGAATGCCTGGTATTTGCCGATGCGGCAGCACGCGATATATTGAATCGACCCAAAATTACTTTGCCTGATAATATTCCGCATTGGGACGAAAGCCGTGTGCACCCTGCCAAGGAAGCTGTTGCGATAAGTCATAACTGGGATGAATTACGTCGCTTTATGTGGGATTACGTAGGCATTGTTCGCAGTACTCAGCGACTTAATCGCGCCCGCCAGCGTTTGTACCTGTTGCAACAGGAAATTGATGAGTTTTACAGTCAGCACCATATAAGCAATGATTTGCTGGAATTGCGTAATCTGGCTGATGTAGCGGAATTGATCATCGAATCAGCGATACAGCGTAAAGAAAGTCGTGGTCTGCATTACACGCTTGATTATCCGGAGACATCGGATAAAACCGCCAGTAACAGTATTATTGCTGGAAAAAAGCCAATCTGAGCCGCACGCGTAATTGTCGAAAATGTTCCTGATCAACCGAATCGTTCGGGATAAGAAGTGAAAGACGTTTTTTGTTCAATGATTTGAAATGGATAATGACGGCGAACCGGTTGACCCACGCAGATTCGAGTAATAAATCCGCTGTTTTTGAACTGTCGGCATACCCTATCTGCCAATATTCATTCATAGTGTTTATCAGTGTGACAGGCCGTTTCCTGTATTCCCGGAGATAACCCAACCGACGGATATGCAAAAACTGACATATAAAAACCCCTGTAATAAATACTATTTTAACGACTGGTATAACAGTTAATAAAACTATACTTATCACTGCCAGCATATGTGCAAGCAGGCTGTAAATCAGTAAAAGTCGTGATCTCCCTAATGGGAGATAAAATCCTTTTTTCTGCTCCTTCATCCTTGTTCTCCCAAACTGAGGGCCTGTTACAATTGCACGGTACTAATCCTTTAAGCTAAAGAGTAAATTCATGACCGCTGACTATCAATCCATTTTGCAACAACAGGCATCAGCTCCATTGGCAACAAGAAATGATGAAAACCATTACCTGATTCCATTACCGAGTTATGGCGTAATAACAGTAACGGGTGAAGAAGCTGCCAACTTTTTGCAAAATCTCCTGACCAATGATGTCAAGCAACTGGAACAACAAGCTTCGCAGATTACGGCTATGTGTAACCCAAAAGGTCGTTTGCTGGCGCTTTTTCTGCTGGTTAAAACAGAGAGTGGGTATCAGCTGGTATTACCTCAGAGCCAGTGTGCTTTCCTGGCACAGCGGCTGCAAATGTTCAAATTGAGAAGCAAAGTTGAGATTGCAGACTGCAGCGAAACTCTACAGGTATGTGGGCTGCAAGGTAACGATCCATCGACTTCGGCAATCCCTCTACCTTCACAATCCCGTGCTTTGCTGATCGCCTCCGTTGACCAGATGACTTCTGATTTGGAAGATCTGATGAGCAAAGGGTGGCAGCTTGCTGCAGAAGCCAGTTGGTTTATCACAGAGATTGAAAGTGGGATTCCGGTCATTTTTCCGTCAAGTCGTGAGCTGTTCACCGCACAACAACTCAATCTGGATTTAATAGGTGGTGTGAGTTTCCGTAAAGGCTGTTACCCCGGACAGGAAGTTGTCGCGCGTTTGCATTATCTTGGTGAACCCAAACGTCGTTTGTTTCAGGCCATAGCCAAAACAGATACCCTGCCTGAAATTGGTGAGACCATTGTGGATAAGGAAAAAGCCGTGATTGGCCATGTTGTTAATGCTATTCACGGTGATGAAAACCAGCTGTTTCTGCAGCTCAGTTTAAAGCTTGATGGAGCCAATCAGGATTTGTATTTGAGTGATGGCACCGCGATTGAATCGGTGCATGCTTACGTTTAGGGCTTGTTGATCTTTTAGTCCAAGTCCAGCTTTTTAAGTTTGTATCGTAAAGCCCGGAATGTAATTCCAAGCCGTTTGGCAGCAGCTGTTTTATTCCAGCGGGTCTCATTCAGTGCTTTTTCAATAATGGCCCGTTCCTGCTCTTCCAGATGGGTTTCCAAATCCTGATTCAACACAGGCATTGATAGCTCTGACACCTTGGGAACAGCATGATTTATCTGATTGGTCACTGGCAACATCAGGTCTTCTGCTGTTATTTGCGTTCCCTCAGCCCATGTCAACGCACGCTCAAGCGTGTTTTCCAGTTCTCGTACATTGCCCGGAAAAGGATATTGTTCTAATGAAGCAAGGGCTTCAGCAGTTAATGTTATGACGTCCGAATGGGTTTTACCTGCCAGTTTCAGCAGAATATGCTCTGCCAGAATGGGGATATCGGCTTTGCGCTCACGTAATGGCGGCACCTGCAATTCAATTACATTCAACCGGTAAAACAAATCCTGCCGGAAGGTGCCATTATCGACACACTCTGCCAGGTTTTTATGTGTTGCCGATAAGATTCGGACATCCACATTTATCTCTTCATTCCCCCCCACCTGGCGAATAGCTTTTTCCTGTATTGCCCGTAACAGTTTTACCTGCATCATCAAGGGTAAATCGGCAACTTCATCCAGAAATAACGTGCCACCATGAGCATGCTGGAATAATCCCTGTTTATCGGCAACTGCGCCGGTAAAGGCGCCTTTTTTGTGACCGAAAAACTCGCTCTCTACCAATTCATTGGGTATCGCCCCACAGTTTACCGGCACAAACGCTTTATCCGACCGTGCGCCGAGATCATGAATCAATCGGGCAACCAACTCCTTGCCTGTCCCTGATTCACCACTGATATAAACCGGGGCCTGACTACGGGCCAGTTTAGCGACCTTGCCCCGTAATTCACGCATCAATTCGGTTTCACCCAATAAACGATCACGTGAACGCCGGTCATTTTTATGTGGCCGATTGGGTGACAATTTCAAAGCTGCATCCACAAGCTCACGTAAAACCTGCAGTTTCAATGGCTTAGAGACAAAATCAAAGGCGCCGGATTTTAATGCAGAGACCGCTAAATCCATATTGCCATAGGCAGTAATCACCGCGATAGGTAATTCCGGATAACTGACCTGTATTTTTTTTACTAGCTCTAAGCCATCACCATCAGGTAATCGCATATCGGTAAAACATAAATCAAACGATTGCTGAGCCAGAAGTCTTTCCGCTTCAGCAATGCTCTCTGCAGTAACACAGTCTATCGACATGCCTGACAGCGTCATGGACAGTAAATCGAGAATGTCCGGCTCATCATCGACAATCAATGCTTGTGGGTTCATTGGATAAACTCTTGTCTTTGCAGTGGAAAACTAATTCTGAAACAGCTGCCAAACTCCGGCAGGTAGCTTAACCTTGCACCATTGGCCTGACATAGCTCACGAGCCAGATATAACCCTAACCCGGTGCCACCTGTGCGTTCCGAATGAAATGGTTCAAACAGATGTTCCATGGCTTGAGGACTTACGCCTGCACCGTTATCAATCACATCGATATGAATATTTTCGGATTGCAGAGTAATACGGATTTCAATGGGCATTTCCTGTTCTTTATCCGCATAGTGCCATGCATTATCAATCAAATTCCATATTACCTGGTGCAATTGTTCTTCATCGGTACAGATGCGGGCCAACGGTGCTGATGAGGTCAGTACTATTTGATGAGGCGGGATGTGTTTAATTTCACAATATTCATCCACCAGCTTTTCCAGCCAGGGGCTTAATACCACCACCGTTGGCTCGACATTTTTGCGTCGGCTCATTTCCAGAATGGTTTCAATGATATTGTTCATCCGAACACTATGTCGTTGAATAATCCCGGTCAGCTTGCTGACAGAATCATCATCGCGCAAGGATTCAGCCAACAACTCACTGGCATGACTGATAGCACTTAAGGGATTGCGTATTTCGTGGGCAATACTGGCTGTTAAACGACCTAAGGAGGCTAATTTTAATTGTTGCGCCTGTTGTGCCATTGCCGTGGTATTTTCAATAAATACTAGAACTTCACCTGAATCCAACTGGGTTGCACGGGCCAGTAGTTCAGGTAAATCAGCTCGGGCATGAAAAGGTTCAAATGGATCGGGTAGATGCTGTTTCCAGCGCCAGATTTGTTCAGCCAACTCAGGAATATACTGTTTGAGTAAAAATTGTGAAGGGACGTTTTCGATTCCCATAAACTGCGAGGCTGACTGATTACAAAGTGAAACCCTGCCTTGATCATCCAACACTAATACAGCGACCTGCATGCGACTGATAATGTGCTGATTCAGGCTCGCCAGTTTATTCAGATCCTGAGCCTGCTGTTCTGCCAGCAATTGTGAGCGTTGCATGGTTCGGGAAAGTAACTGCGCTAAAACGGCGGTAATAAAAAATATCGCCCCCAACATTCCGGCTTGGGCAAAATGGCTTTGCCCCATTCCAATGAACTCCGCATAAACGGCTTCAAGCAAAACCGATAATGTGGCTATGGCAGCAATAAATACAGCCAATCGGCCTGGGATTAAAGCACCACCGGCAACCACTACTACAACCAGCAATGCACCCAATCCACTTTGTAAGCCGCCAGCAGCATGAATAATTAATGCCAGCGCGATGATATCTATAATCAGCTGAATGCTGCATTGCGTGACAAATACCCCCCAGTGTCGACTGGAAAATATCATCAGCAATACAGCGACCATCAGATAACTGAGGCTGACAAAGTGATGTAATAAGGGATATTTATTACCGATGAACTCTGGGGCTAACTCCAGATAAAAAACAACAAACAGAATCGCTGCGAGAAATAGGCGGTAGCCGGAAAATAATGTCAGAGCACGCCAGGAAGCCTGATCCTGCTCTGATTTACTGGTGGTAAAGTATTCTCCAGCCATTATTTTTGTTGCTGATAAGCCTCAAGATGCTCTGTAGTACAAAAAAAATGCTGATTTTTCTGAATGGCTTCCTGTTCCAGTAAATGCAAACCACATTGTTCACAGCGCACCATTTTCTCAGCTTGTTCGATTTGTTTTTCACTTTTTATCCGCCGGTATAAATTCCGAAAGATTAGATATAACAACAGGCCTATCGCCAGCAGGATTAAAATTCGCATGTTTTACCTCAAAAAAAAGGGCATCCGATATAGGATACCCTTTCTTGATCAGTTAACGATAGAACTAGCCGCGTGAAGCGCGTTTACGCTCGTGCTCCAGCAGAAGTTTTTTCCGTACTCTGATAGATTTAGGCGTGACTTCCAGCAATTCATCTTCACCGATAAATTCCAGCGCCTGTTCCAAACTCATACGAATTGGCGGAACCAGAGCAATTGCTTCATCCGTACCAGAAGCGCGAACATTGGTTAGCTGTTTACCTTTCAGGGCATTAACCACCAAATCGTTATCACGTGAATGAATACCGATAACCATACCTTCATAAACTTCATCACCATGGCCAACAAACATACGGCCACGCTCCTGGAGGTTAAAGATAGCAAAAGCAACTGCTTTACCAACACCATTGGCGATTAACACGCCATTCTGGCGTTTGCCAAAGGTGCCCGGTTTCACTGGAGCATAATGATCAAATACGCTGTAAATTAACCCTGTACCCTGGGTAGCAGTCAAAAATTCAGTACGAAAACCAATCAAACCACGTGATGGAATAATAAAGTCGAGACGGACACGACCTTTGCCATCTGGTGCCATATCTTTCAACTCACCGCCACGAGTACCCATTTTTTCCATCACTGTACCCTGATGTGTATCTTCAACATCAATGGTTACCGCTTCGTATGGTTCTTCTTTGGTGCCATTCACTTCACGAATAATCACTTCAGGACGTGAAACACCCATCTCAAAACCTTCGCGACGCATGTTTTCAATCAATACGGAAAGATGTAATTCACCACGACCGGAAACACGGAATTTATCCGGATCTTCCACCAACTGTTCGACTTTTAATGCCACATTATGGATTAACTCGCGATCCAGACGTTCACGGATTTGTCGGGTAGTAACAAACTTGCCTTCTTTACCGGCAAACGGGGAATTGTTGACCTGAAAGGTCATGGTGACGGTAGGTTCGTCAACACTTAACGGTGGTAATGCTTCAACAGCACTAGGGTCACATAACGTATCAGAAATATTCAGTGGGTCCAGACCGGTAAACGCAATAATGTCGCCGGCATGTGCTTCTTCTACTTCCTCACGGCGTAGTCCCATAAATCCCATAACCTGCATAACGCGACCATTGCGTTTTTTGCCTTGCGGATCAACTACGGTAACCGGCATATTGGTTTTCACTTTACCGCGCTCAATACGGCCGATACCGATAACACCAACATAACTATTGTAATCAAGTGAAGTTACCTGCATACGGAAAGGACCTTCAGGGTCAACCGCAGGAGGACTCACTCTATCCACAACCAGTTGGAATAAAGGCGTCATATCACCCTCACGAACCGTATCTTCCATACCGGCAAAACCGTTCAATCCAGAGGCGTAAATGACATCAAAATCCAATTGTTCATCGGTGGCGTCTAGATTGGCGAACAGATCAAATGTTTGATCCAAAACCCAACCTGGACGAGCACTTGGTTTATCAATCTTATTGATGACGACGATCGGTTTAAGACCTAATGCCAACGCTTTTTGAGTCACGAAACGCGTTTGCGGCATCGGACCTTCTGAAGAGTCAACCAACAACAACACTGAATCAACCATCGACAAAACACGTTCAACTTCGCCACCAAAATCGGCATGGCCTGGTGTATCCACAATATTGATGCGGTAGTCATTCCAGCGGATCGCTGTATTTTTGGAAAGGATGGTAATACCACGCTCACGTTCCAAATCATTGGAGTCCATTACCCTTTCCTGTAACTCTTCATGTTCACTGAAGGTACCGGACTGACGCAGCAACTGATCGACCAGGGTTGTTTTACCATGGTCAACGTGCGCGATGATGGCTATGTTACGTAGTTTGTTTATATCTCTAGAATTATTACTCATAAAATCAGTTCATTAAGGCATGGCTGGCATGCGCTGTTAAAAAATGTCCCGTTGGGGACCACAATCACTTCAGATTATCCACCACAAACGGGGCAATACTTTTTTGCAGATGAGCATGGAGTGATAAATTGCCCGCAACAACGTGCCCTTTATCTAAAACCTTGTCACCGCCGGTGAAGTTCGTTACCGAACCCCCCGCTTCTTCAACCAACAGTTTACCGGCGGCCAAATCCCAGTTTTCCAAGCCGATTTCCCAATAACCATCGACTCGTCCGGCTGCAACATATGCCAGATCCAGTGCTGCTGAACCGGCACGGCGAATATCCGCTACTTTAGGAAAAACCGCGGCAAACATTTGCATATAAGCATCAATATGTTGCGGATATTTGAAAGGAAAGCCGGTAGCAATCAATGCCCCGTTGAGATCTTTACGTTTACTGACGCGCAGACGACGGTCATTCAGTTTGGCGCCTTCACCGCGGCTGGCAGTAAACAGTTCATCGCGCATCGGATCAAATACCACTGCATGATCAATACGGCCTTTAACCATGACACCAATTGATACGCAGTAATGCGGAAAACCATGCAGATAATTTGTTGTGCCATCCAGCGGATCGATGATCCAGACAACATCATTTTGTCCTGTTTCACCTGACTCTTCGGCCATAATTGCGTGTTCGGGATAGGACTTTTTAATTGTATTAATGATTTCCTGTTCCGCAAGGCGGTCAACATCAGTGACAAAATCATTCAAACCTTTAGCGGTAATTTCCAAATGATCGACGTGTTGTAAAGAGCGCATAATCAGGCTACCTGCCTGACGAGCCGCACGTACGGCTATATTAAGCATCGGATGCATAGAACAAATTTTTCCAGAGCAAAAAAAAGAATGCGACAGAAATAGCAAGATACTATTCCAGTCTAAAAAAAGAGAGCATAATTATACCAACTATCGCCATCGGTTCGCAGTTTAAATTTGTGGCAATAGACAGCATAAATATTTCCTGCTAGCCTTTTAACAGGCTTGCATTTACAAACGAAATGGAAATGCTACCAACCCTAGAACACTTTAAGGAGATACAAATGAAATCATTAGCTAAACTGAGCGCCGTTATCCTGCCGTTGGCATTACTGACTGCATGTGCAAATACTGCTGAAATGGAAGCATTAAAAGGTTCAGTAGAATCTGCACAATCAACAGCTGATTCTGCTTTAGTTGCAGCTCGCAACGCGCAAAGTACTGCTGATACTGCACAACGTACAGCTTCTGACGCTGAATTGGCTGCAATGAATGCACAAAAAGCGGCTGAAGATGCACAAGCACAAGTTGATGCTTGCTGTGCAAAAATCGATCGTATGTTTGAAAAAGCAATGAGCAAATAATCTAAACAATTATTTTTCAAAGCTTAAAAACAGAAAAGCCGGGATTTATCCCGGCTTTTTTGGTTGTGCAGTTTGTAATGCTAGGGGTTGTGAGTTGAAAAAACGCCCATCAAGGCACGAAGAGCGCCTTTCGTGAGATACATCCATGTATCTCACCCCGAAGGGGCCTGCGCTCAAAAACGTTTATCTCCATGGATGGAGTGTATGCAATAGCAATGTCTGGAACATTGCTTGTCCTGACGTTTTTGTAGTTATCCTAAATAAGTGACGAGCAAAGCTTCCGCATCCTGTGCTAACGCCCCTGACCTACATCCATGTAGGCCACGCATAGTGGCGCTCTTTCAGTCACAACCCGCAGGGCGGAAAACTAGCCGCCAGCAGTGGTGGATCTGAAAGATAAACAAGCCCTAAAACATTTCTTCCGATAAATGCGCTGGCCAAACAGGAATACCTGCCGCAGCCGAAATTTTATCTGCCGCTTCACGCGCGGCTTCCAACGTGTCAAATGGGCCCACCACTACTTCATCTACAGCCTTATTTTGCAACGGCCAGAATTTGTCCTGCATATTCAAAGCTTCTAATGCCTTTCGCATTTTTGCTCCGGTTTCCAGCTTTAAGCCGCCGTGAACAAACCAGACATTATCAACGATCTTTTCTTCCTGCTGATTGAGTTGTTTAACCACACCATCTGAGGTCATCACAATCTCTTCAGCAAATGGCCAGTCCTGCTCTGACAATACTGAATCCTGAGCATCCAAAACGGCCATCACCATCGGTGTCATATTCCCGCTCACACCATCATACATTTCAGGTATGGGCTTCTGCGCTTCCAAAAACAGCTTTCCATTCGCTACGGCAGCCTTATAAGGTTGATGCAGAATATTCACTTGGGTATTTAAAGAGACTAGGCTATACAGATGTTCAATATCTTCAGGATATAAACGAATACAACCACTGCTCACCCGTAAACCAACACCATATGGCTTGGCTGTACCGTGAATCAGATAACTGGGGTTAGATAGTCTCATAGCTCGTGTGCCAAGGGGATTATCAGGACCTGGCGGTACAACAGCAGGCAGGATATCGCCTTGCGCAGCATGTTCCTTACGAACGGACTCCGGAGGCGTCCATGATGGGTTCTCGCGTTTTTGAATAATCGATAACTTCCCTAATGGTGTATCGCGACCCTCACGACCAATGCCGATGGGATGCGTCACTACTCTTTGTAATTGATCACCTTGTTTTGGCAAAAAATAATATAAGCGCATCTCCGGGATATTAATTACCACACCTTTTCTCGGCGCGTCAGGAATAATAAAACGGTTGGGGATTAATACCGGTTGATTATCACCGGGTAACCACGGGTCCAGATTTGGATTTGCTTCCACCATATCGGTATAGCCCAAATCAAATTTACGACCAATATCCAGTAACGTATCTTCATGCCGGCTGTAGACAATAAGGTTGTGTCCAATGACACGCGCTTCTTCATCAGCTAATTCAAACGTTGTAGCACCGACTGGCAGCATCAATAAACCGCTCGCCAAACCGATAAATAAACGACTAATCATTAAAAACCTATAGAGTTAAGAGTGAATAAACAGCGGCTATTGTACAATGTTCCGCGAAAACTGTTACTACTGGGTCTTGCTTGACGAATAAAAAGTCTCCAGCAGTGGTGGTTATGAAAGATTAACAAGCTCAGGGTCTGTTTATCTTTCATAACCGCCTCTGTTGTGACTGAGAATGCACCAATCAAGACGCGAGGAGTGAAGTTTAGTCACTCTAAATAAATGACAAGCAAAGCTTCCGCATCCTGCTTACGCCCCTGACCTACATCCATGTAGGCCACGAAGAGTGGTGCATTTTCAGCCGCAACCCGTAGGGCTGGGGCTATTTTTCCGCCCTACGGCGTTGGTAATAACTTATGTAGAATGACTACGTCGTATCATTACCGCCTTGTTGGACAAAAAAATTGCCACCAGCAGTGGTGGTTATGAAAGATTAACAGACCCTAGTGATGATTTGCCCGCTTAAACAGTCTACAATCGCAGGCTGTGAATTTTTTGTTTTATACAGATAGAAGCCCATGATGAAATACATTCTGCCGTTGTTCCTGTTATTCACACTTACCGCGTGCTCCTTCTTTTCAGGTAGAGACCCGGTGGTTGCTGAAGAAAGCTGGACTATAGAGCGCGTTTATGCCGAAGCTAAAGCAGCCCTGAATATTAATGATTACCGCACGGCAATCGAATATTACGAACAACTTGAAGCACGCTTCCCGTTTGGTGAGTATGCGCAGCAAGCCTTACTGGATTCTGCTTATGCTTATTACAAAACAGACGAGCCTGAAACGGCTATCGCCACTCTGGACCGCTTTATGCGAGTGTATCCGCTTAACGAAAACATTGATTATGCAATGTATCTGCGAGGTCTGATTAACTTTAACCGTGATATGGGGATCCTGGAAAAATATATTCCACGTGATGAGACTCAACGGGATCCTGGATCAGCATTGCAGGCGCTGCGTGATTTCACCACGCTGGTCAACCGCTTTCCCACTAGTCGCTACAGTGATGATGCAGCTCAACGTGTAGTGTATCTACGAAATCGCCTTGCCCAGCATGAATTGCACGTGGCAAGTTATTACATGCGCCGAGCTTCCTATCTCGCAGCGGCCAATCGCGCTAAGTATGTTATTGAGAATTATCCACGTACTCCGGCCATGCCAGATGCTCTGGTGGTAATGGCAAAAGCCTATAAGATCCTGGAGCTAAATGATTTATCAGAAGATGCTTTACGCGTTTTGGAAGCAAACTACCCGGGACATCCAGGGGTAGCAGAGGTACGTAAGACGACGCTGGTAGAGTAACAGCGTCGTCTCTGAAATTAGTTGTTTAAATAGCGGCTTCGCCATCTTCACCAGTACGGATGCGAATGGCTCGCTCCAATGGTGAAACGAAAATCTTGCCATCGCCAATTCGTCCGGTATGCGCGGCTTTGGTAATTGCTTCAATACAGGCATCCACCTGATCATCTGCCAATACAATTTCCATTTTTACTTTAGGTAAAAAATCCACAACATACTCAGCACCACGATAAAGTTCGGTATGGCCTTTTTGTCTGCCAAAACCTTTAACTTCGGAAACTGTCATGCCAGTGACTCCGATATCGGACAATGCTTCACGTACATCATCCAGTTTGAACGGTTTGATAATGGCTTCAATTTTTTTCATGTGATTGCCTACTCTATTGTTGATGTTACGGTATACCCTGATGTTATCGGATAGCGACGATCTCTGCCAAATGCTCTTCCGGTAATACGAATTCCGGGAGGGGCCTGCCGCCGTTTATATTCACTACGATCTACCATTTTGATGACCTGTGCAACCGTTTCTGCATCAAATCCCGACGCCACCAAATCTTCAAAACAATCATCCTTGGCGATATAGGCTTCGAGAATTTCATCTAGTATTTCATAGGCAGGTAATGAATCCTGATCCACCTGGTCTGCTGAAAGCTCAGCGGAAGGTGGTCGACTTATGATGCGTTCAGGAATGATCGGCGACAAACTGTTGCGATAGCGAGCAAGCTTATAAACCAGCGTTTTATACACATCCTTTAATGGCGAAAAACCACCCGCCATATCCCCATATAAGGTGGAATACCCAACTGCCATTTCACTTTTATTACCGGTAGATAGGACCATCGCGCCAGTTTTGTTGGATATTGCCATCAGCAATACACCGCGACAACGCGCCTGAATATTCTCTTCTGTGGCATCAGGCTGGGTACCCGCAAAAACATCTTCCAACTCACGCAGAAATGTCTGAAACAGATTTTCAATATTAATGTTTCGATATTGAACACCTAATATCGCAGCCATTTGAGCTGCATCATCCAGGCTGATTTGCGATGTATAACGCGATGGCATCATCACGGCCTGTACGCGCTCAGCTCCCAATGCATCAACCGCCAATGCCATGGTTAATGCAGAGTCAATGCCACCGGATAAGCCAATGACGACACCCGGAAAGCGGTTTTTTTCAACATAATCACGCAAGCCACAGACTAATGCCTGGTAGACCGTTTCCAGCTCTTCCATCAACGGTTGCTGTGGCCCGCTGAGTTCAATTCCCCGTTCGGTTTTATGAAGTGTTATCGGTACCAACGCTGTAGCAAACTGAATAGCCTGTACACATTTTTCGCCTGCGGCATTTACTGCAAATGAGGCACCATCAAATACCAGTTCATCCTGTCCGCCAATCTGGTTCACATAGAGAACAGGGACATTATTTTCGCGTGCCCGCTGGCTTACTTCCGCTTCGCGTAATTGGGTTTTATCCTGTTTAAACGGCGAGGCATTGAGATTCACAATGATTTCAGCACCAGCATCGGCCGCCTGTGACGAGGGTTCAATAAACCAGATATCCTCGCAAATGGTCAGGCCAATTTTAAACTGATTAATTTCAATGATGGTCGCTTCCCGTCCTTCAATGAAATAGCGTTTTTCGTCAAATACGCCGTAATTAGGCAATTTTTGTTTAAGGTATTGGGCTGAGATGTGATTTTTGTTGATCACCGAAGCGGCATTAAATAATTCTTTGCCGACTTCACCGAGCGGATGACCGACAATGATCGTAATATCATCAATTTGCTGACAAAGCGTCTGCAATGCTTTATTAACCCGCTTTAACAAACCGGGTCGCAGTAACAAATCTTCCGGTGGATAACCGGTCAGACATAGTTCGGGAAATACAACCAGCTCAGCATCATGCTCTTGTCTGGCTTGCCGGGTGGCAGCCATCACTTTTCTGGTATTGCCAGCAACATCTCCCACAACGGGATCGATCTGTGCCAGCACAACCCGAAGTTGATTATTGACCATTAATTTTCCATCAGTTGCAGCATGGTTGAACCAATTTCTGCCGGTGAACCTGCAATCGCCACGCCGGCTGCTTCCAGCGCTGCGAGTTTGGCTTTGGCAGTGCCCTGTCCACCGCTGATGATGGCACCGGCATGTCCCATACGTTTCCCTGCTGGAGCGGTTAAACCGGCAATATAGGCCGCAACCGGTTTGGTCACATATTGTTTGATGTATTCGGCAGCTTCCTCTTCAGCCTGACCGCCGATTTCACCGACCATAACGATGCCTTCAGTCAGTGGATCTGCTTCAAATAACGCCAGACAATCAATAAAATTCATGCCATGTATTGGATCACCACCAATCCCGACACAGGTACTTTGCCCCAGACCATTCTGGGTGGTTTGATAAACCGCTTCATAAGTCAGGGTACCGGATCGCGAGACAATACCAATTTTGCCAGGCAAATGAATACTGCCAGGCATAATGCCAATTTTGCATTCGCCCGGCGTGATCAGGCCTGGGCAGTTTGGCCCAATTAATCTGGCATCATAGGATTTCAGCGCGTGCTTTACCCGCAACATGTCCAGTACCGGAATACCTTCCGTAATACAGGCAATCACTTTAATGCCGGCATCAGCAGCTTCAAGTATGGCATCAGCAGCGAATGCCGCTGGAACATAGATCATGCTGGCATCAGCACCGGTTTCGTTGACGGCTTCATGCACCGTATTAAATACCGGCATATTAAGATGCATTTGACCACCTTTACCGGGTGTGACCCCGCCAACAAACTGCGTGCCATAGGCAATAGCCTGCTCGGAATGGAAAGTGCCCTGTTTGCCGGTAAAACCCTGACAGATAACTTTGGTGTCTTTATTAACCAAGATACTCACGTGTTTATTACTCCCCTGCCGCAGTGACAGCCATGGCTGCTGCTTCAGTTAAATCCTGTGCTACGCGCAAATTCATGCCGCTGTTTTCCAATAATGTACGGCCCAAATCGGCATTGGTACCTTCCAGGCGAACCACCACCGGCAATGATAAACCAACTTCCTTGGCCGCCTGCATAATGCCTTGAGCAATCAGGTCACAGCGCACAATTCCGCCAAAGATATTCACCAGAATAGATTTCACTTTTTTGTCAGATAAA
>TARA_R100000687_G_scaffold859_1_pt1 | contig 30890 bp, 27 predicted proteins | sample TARA_R100000687 | Tara Oceans TARA_R100000687 (sample SAMEA2622685) | marine metagenome | biome: marine biome (ENVO:00000447); feature: mesopelagic zone (ENVO:00000213); material: "saline water (ENVO:00002010), including plankton (ENVO:xxxxxxxx)" | depth 600 m
GGTTGAACACACGGTGCAGGCGTACCTTGAGACCCTGGTATTCGGGCTTTCGGTCATGGATTGATAGGGGACGCGTCGTCTCGATGTCGGCCGCGTCTAACTTCGCATTGATCTCGTCCAACCTCTCCCGCATGGCAACAGTCTCGGGCGTGTCGCCATATCCGCACAATCGGTCATTGAGATCTTTCAAGCGAATAGACTCTCTGCCCCGGTCCACTGTGAAGTCAGCAAAAGTCCAATCATCGATTTGCAGTTCCCGTGCGCCTTCCTTGGTCAAGGCAAACCTACTTGTCTGACTATAGCCCGGAAGGTTGAAGTCACTTTGCACCATGTCGATATGACCGCACTTGATAAGCCAGTCTTGCACGGTTCTGAACCGATCTGCGGTCATAAACTTAGGCCGATATCGCCGCTCCCGATCCAATGCCCCCTTACTGCGATACATGCCTATTGTCGTTGGCCATCTGTTGCACTCGGCCCGCATCAGGTTCACAAGGATTGCACTGCCACAGTCCCAAAACTTTTGTTGCGTGGAAGTGCTTGGTTTGCGCTTGGGAAAGGTAGCAGTCCACGCCGCGCATACGTCATCCATCAGCAAGTCGAGGAGGTTTTGCGCCTCGGGATTTGATACAACCAGATATGGCTCAAACGCGCATGAGTGGTCCCCTAGCTGATTTAGCAACTTCGCGGCCATTGCCTGCGCCTTCAAAGCAAGAGCGGACTTGGGTTCATCGGTTATCATAAAATCTCAAAGCATTTTTTTGTGACCCCATCCATACATCACCACGGGCCAACTTCCCCCATACCCCACCCGCGACGGCAGGGATACGCCCCGTCTTGCGACCCGCTCCCATCATAGGACAAAAGAAGCGCTAGGCGGGATCGGCATCCGCACCAACTATAGAGGGAAAGAAGCGCCAAAACGTGACCCGCCCTCACTATAGGACAATTGGAAAGACAAACGGCATTTGGGCCACCGATGGGCGGAAAGCAAAGTCCCTGACAGAACATCCAGAAGTTGACAAAAACACAACCTATACAGCATAAGTGTGACACAAAGTGCGACACACAACTCAACCTCGCACTCGATTGTTCAAGCCTTCCAATGGCTTAGAAAAATGGTAGCGGATCCGGTACTCGCCTCCATTTTATCTTTATGCATATCCGGTCGTTTTGCCCCCGTTGGGGGACGCTGAGTTAGCCGAAAGCGGCCCTTAACGTCTGCAGGCGCCCCCCCCCAGAAAAAAATGGCGGCTTTCCCCTAATAGGTAATGCCAGCCGCGGCACAGTCCCTCGCAGATACGAGAGAGAGGTCCGGCAGTTCGCCCGTCCCGTTACCTGAAGCAAGGCGGTCTACTGTAATTCCGCGGGAGTTGGCGAAAGGCTTTGGCTGTCCTGCACCAGCTTCCTTAATGCCCTCGTCATCATCTCTTGAAAGCCCGGCGATTTCTGCTGCCTCAACCTCTGCCTGCAGGCCAGCACAATGCTCTACGATCGCAATCATGACAACGCGGTCATCGGTATTGTATTCCACTTCGCCAAGATAGAGCGGTTCCGACATCGCCGCGCCCGAGAAGCACAGCGCAAGGCTCAATGTCGCGACAAACGACGGCTCGGCATTTCTCATCGGATCACCCTCAATATTCCTCGGCTAGATATTTGCGCATCTCGGCCACGGCCTCCGCCGAGACCGCGCCGCTCTGGCGGTCCCCGGTATTGCGCAGGTAGGTCAGCAGGTCGGCGATCTGCGTGTCGGTGAGTTTCCACGCAAAGGGTGGCATGGCCAGCATGCTGGGGATCGTTTCGGTCGGCTGGGCGCGGGCGCCGCCGAGGATGACACGGATCGCGGTCGAAGGATCCTTGGCGTGTAGTTTGTTCGACGTGCTGAGCGGCGCAAAGAAATAGGGCACGCCCGAGGCATCGGCCACGTGACAGGCGGCGCAATTGTCAAAGTAAAGCCCTTCCCCGGCCTCCATCCGCGCCGTCTTGGGGGCCTCTTCCGGCGCGCGCGCCGTGTCGTCGAGGGTTTTGAGATAGGTGGCGACGGACCGCAGGTCTTTCTCTTCCAGAAACTGGGTCGAAATCGAAACAACCTCGCCCATGCGCTGCATCGGGGCGGTATGTTTGGCGCGTCCGTATTTCAGGAACTCGAAGATATCGTCCTCGCTCCAATGCGCAATGCCGCCGTTCTCACCGCCGCGGATGTTCGGGGCGAACCAATTCTCCAGCGTACCGCCGCGCAGGTATTCATCGTCCTTGCCGGCACCGAGGATGTTCTTGCCGGTGTGACAGCCGCCACAGTGCAGCGGCCCATCGACGAGGAAACGGCCACGGTTCCATGCCTCGGAACGGTCCGGGTCGGTCACAAATTCCTCGTCCTCGAAGAACAACAGCTTCCAACCGCTCACCGACATGCGGATGTTGAGCGGAAACGGGAGATCGTTTTCCTCTTCCTCCACATGCACCGGTTCGAGCGATTGCAGATAGGCAAAGATCGCATCGGTCTGCTGCCGAGTCATCAAGGTGAAATAGGGATAGGGCATCGCCGGGTAGAGGTGGCGGCCCTCGTCGTCGATCCCCTCGTTCAACGCATTGTAGAAATCCTCGCGCGACCAGCGGCCCAGCCCGGTCTCGTCATCCGGGGTGAGGTTGGCGGAATAGATCGTGCCGAAGGGCGTTTTTAGCGCCCGGCCTCCGGCAAAGGGGATGCCGTCGTTGTCGATATCCGTGTGGCAGGCTTTGCAGTCGCCCGCCTGCGTCAAGTAGCGGCCCCGCTCCACTTCGGAGGAGGCAAGCTCCTGCGCCTCTGCCGGGACAAGGCTCGCGCCGCAGAGGGCGGTAATCAGGGCCAGCCGCTTCATGCCTGCACCAGCGGGCCGGGATCGGCCATATATTGATCGATGATCGCCGCGACCGACCAATAGGCCAGCGCCGCCACGGTGCCGGTCGGGTTGTAGCCCGCGTTTTGGGGAAACAGCCCTGCCCCGGCGACGAAGAGGTTGTGCAGGTCCCAACTCTGGCAATAGCGGTTGCAGACGCTCGTCTGCGGGTCGGTCCCCATGATCGTGCCGCCGGTGTTATGCGTGGTTTGATAGGGCATCGAGTCGTAGGATCCCTTGCGCTCGGCCACGTTGACCTCGCGCCCGCCCATGCCTCGGGCAATCTCTTCGGCCACCGGGGTGAGATGGGCAGTCAGCCGGCGGTCGTTCAGCGTGAAATCATAGGTCATGCGCAAGAGCGGCCTGCCATGTCGGTCGGTATAGGTGGGATCAAGATCGAGGTAATTGCTGCGATGCGCCATCGAGGCGCCGTGCACGCCCACGTTGGTGGTCTTGAGGAAATTGGCCCGGACCGACTGTTTCCATTCACTGCCCCAGCCCGGCACGCCCTCAGGCACCGGATGGCTTTCGATGGGCCGCGCGTTGGTGGTGTAGCAGGCGATATAGCCACCCCCGATAAAGCCCAGCCCGGAATGGTCGAAATTGTCGCCATTGTATTCATCCACCGCCATGCCGAGCGCGCCCGCGCCGACAAAGCCGTTGGTATATTCCTCATCGTAAAAGACCGTCGCGCCGGACATTACCTGATAGCAGTAGTTCTTGCCCACCACGCCTACACCGGTCTGCGGGTCATATGGCGTGCCGATATCGGACAAGAGCATCAGCCGGGCGTTCTCAAGCGGGTAAGCACAGAGCACCACGACCTCGGCGGGCTGGAAGAATTCCTCGCCGCTGGTGTCGACGTATGTGACCCCCGTGGTGCGGGTGTCATCGGGGGATTTCTCGACCGAGAGCACTTCTGAATCCGTGCGTAGGGTGAAATTATCCCGCTTCATCAAGACCGGGATAATCGTGGTCTGCGGCGAGGATTTGGAATAGTTGCCGCAGCCGTGTTTCTCGCAAAAGCCACAATAGGTGCAGGGGGCCAGCTGCATCCCCAGCGGATTGACATAGGCGCGCGACATATTGGCCGAGGGCACGGGGAAAGGATTCAACCCCATATCCCGCGCCGAAGCCTCGAACCGGTCCTGCGAAAAGGTCATCTGCATCGGCGGATTGGGGTAGTCATCGCTGCGCGGCCCCTCGAAAGGGTTGCCGCCCTTACGGATGTCGCCCCGCAGGTTGCCCGCCGTGCCGCAGATGCCGCAGATCTTCTCGAAATAGTCGAAATGCGGCTCCAACTCCTCATAGGTGACGCCGTAGTCCTGCACCGTCATCCCCTCGGGCAGCGGGCCATAGCGTTCCTCGTTATGGCTTTTCGCGACGAAATCCGATGGCAGGAAACGGTAAGTCTGGCCGTTCCAATGCACGCCCGAGCCGCCCACTCCGTTGCCCGGCAGGAAGGACCCCCAGTGCCGCATCGGCAGCGCCGTCTGTGCGCCGTTGTTGCGGAAAGTGACGGTGGACTGCGAGGCTTCCTGGAACATGCCGTGGCGCCAGTAATAGCGCAGTTCGTCCTGCGCGAAGGTGGTGGCGAAATCCTTGGGCGTGTCGCGCCACGGCCCGCGTTCCAGTGCCAGCACCTCCATCCCGGCGGCGGTCAGCTTCTCGGCGTAGATCGCCCCGGTCCAGCCGAAACCGACCAGAACCACGTCGACCTTTGGAAGCTGCTTCGTCATCGTGTCACCTCGTGTCTTATTCAGAGCTGTTCCAGCCGGGACGGCCCATTAGGCTGACCGGCGGCAGATCAATGCGCGCGCCGTTGTGGCCCACGAAATCGCGGTAATCATAGCGGGTGCCGGGGAAGCCGACGTAGTGCCACGCCACCATGTCGCGGTTGCCGCCGTAGATCGGATCAGCGAAATAGCCTTCGATGGTGTTTTTCAGGATCAGGTCAAAGAACGCCTTGGCCGAGACCGGGTCGAAGGTGATTTCCTCGTCGTCCATACCTTTGAGGATCTCGTCCTGTTGCGCCGCGCTCAGCGCGGCAAAACCGGCGTCCTGCTGTGCGCGGCAATAGGCGTCAAGTTCGGCAAGCGCGTGGCGGTAGAGCTCTGCCGGGGGGTGCTCGCTTTGATAGCCTTGGGTCGCCGTGCCTTCGAGGAAGGGGCCCTTCATGTACCAATGCTGCCCACGGCCATAGAACCCCGCCATCTGCCGGTCGAGGAAGGTGATCACATCAGCCTCAACCGCCCCCGGCCCGTCCCCATCCGAGGGGATCAGCCGCGCGCAGATCGCGGCGACGGCCTCGCGTTCATCGGGGGTAAAGAACCGATCCTCTTGGGTGCCGTAATACGGCGGCTGGCCCTTCAGGGGCTCCCAAGGCATCCCCTCGCCCCGGCCATAGATCGCGCCGAAGACAGCCGAAGGGGCGGCGATGGCGGTGCCGCCGAACAGCAGGGATTTCAGAATTTTGCGGCGCGTCGGAAAAGACAAGTGACCCCTCCAAGTGATGCGTGTAGCCTCGGGGCGTAATGCGCCCTGTGGTAGAAGCTGGATCGCTTTTACCGGGGGTCAAGGAAAATTGATCGGGCTGAGGGGAAACCCAACCGCGCCTCAATTCGTTTGGAACGATGTGCCCGCGCGCAGCGTTCCTCTTAAGGAACGACCGAAGGGAAAATAGACCTTGCTCAGCGATGGTTGGATCCGAACCTATTGTGGACCGGCACCGGGGCCGGATGATTTTTGGTTTCGCTGGAACTTCGATCCGCTCCTTCTCGCCGCTCTGTCCCTGCTCTTCTTCGTTGTCCTGCGCGCGCGCAGCTGCCACGGATTGGCTGCCGTGGGCGTTCTGGTGCTGGCCTTCGTCTCGCCCCTCTGCGCGCTTTCCTCGGCACTGTTTTCGGCGCGGGTGGTGCATCACGTGCTGCTCTTCGCCGTCGCCGCGCCGCTGTTGGCCCGCGCATGGCCCTCGCGGCTGGCGGGTGGTGTGATGGCGGCCTTTGCGGTCTCGACCGGGGTGCTTTGGGGTTGGCATCTGCCGGCGGCCTATGACCTCGCGCTCTCGCACGTGGGGGTGTACTGGCTAATGCAGATTAGCCTGCTCGGTTCCGCCCTGTGGTTCTGGCGCACAGTGTTTGCCCCCGGCCGCACACCTGTCGAGGCACTGACGCTGCTCATCGCCGGTTTTGCGCAGATGGGTCTTTTGGGGGCGATCCTGACCTTCGCGCCCGAAGCGCTTTATGCCGCCCATGCCGTTGCCCCCATGGACTGGGGCTTCTCGCCCCTGGCCGACCAGCAGCTTGGCGGCATCCTGATGTGGGTGCCTGCGGGACTGCCCTATGCGGTCGTCGCCGGGGCCGTGGCACGGCGCGGATGGGCGACCCTGCGGGCGGGCTCTGCGTGAGCGGCTGGTTCCCGGTTCTCATCACACTCTTCAAGGGCGTGCATATCGCCGCGCTTATCCTGTGGTGTGCCGGGCTGCTTGCCCTGCCCCTGATGCTGTCGCGCCATGATCCCGCTGGCACGGCGGCAGAATACAGTCGCATCCGCCGCGCCACTCATACGACCTATGCCATCCTCGTCACCCCCGCTGCCGTCGTGGCGGTGGTGGCAGGCACATGGCTGATCTTCTTTCGCGAGGCATTCGTCCCTTGGCTCTATGCCAAGCTGCTGTTTGTCGCGGCGCTTGCCGCCGCCCATGCTTGGATTGGGCATCTGGTGGTGCAGGTGGCCGAGAAGCCAGAGAAACACCGCCTGCCCCGATCCTACCTGCCGATCACTGCCGTCGGCATCCCCGTCATCGTGATCCTCATGCTGGTTTTAGGCAAGCCCGACCTCTGGGACTTCCCCCTGCCCGGCTGGCTGCTTGAACCGCAGGGCGGTCAATTGCCCTTCGACGTGCCCAAACGATAATCAAAGACCAATTTGCCCCCATGCCAACCCGTGAACCCCACCATCACCGCGCCCAGCCCCGACAGGAGGATGCCGTAAGGCAGCACCGCCGCCTCATAGCCATAGAGCCGGTGGCCCCAGTTCGCGCCCAAGACTGCCAGCAAGGTCACGGCGATGATCGCATGGGTCCAAGCGGCAGCGCGGGAGCGGATGCCGCTCACCAGCAAAAGCTCGGCGGTGCCGGAAAATCCCGCCAGCACGCCAAAGAAGAACGCCGTCCCCGCCGCCCAGAGGGCCGCCCGCGCCCAAAAGCCATCGCCGGTCCACCAATAGAGCAGATCGGCCCCCAGCAGGCAGAAGGACAGCGCAATGGGAAAGGCCACGCTCATGGCATGGATCGGGTGGCCCTCAAGCGCGATGCGGGTCTCGGTCTCTTCATAGCCGGGCTGAGAGGCGATCGGGTCGATCAACCGGTCCTCGCCCGTCTCATTGCTTTGCTCGCTCATCGGGGCAGGCTCCTTCGGGGGGTGATTGCAGGGACAACGTGCGGTGTGCTGATTGGTTGCAGCGGCGATCTGTCGGTGGTCGATCCGGCGGGCCCGGCGGCGCGCGCCATCGCGACGCTCTGGTGGGTGATGTTCATCGGCGCGGGGCTGATCCTCGCGCTGGTGGCGGCACTGGTGATCGGCGCTTTCAGGACACCCCGGCAGGCGGAGAATGCCACGCGGGATGAAAAGGTCTGGATCATCGGTCTGGGCCTGTGTTTCTCCATCGCGGTCCTCGCGGCCCTGCTGGCCTATGGTCTGGTCACCGGCGAGCGGCTGATGCCCCGCGCCGCGGCGGATGTGGTGCGGGTCGAGGCCGAGGCCCGGCAATGGGCTTGGCGCTTTTCCTATGACGACCGCCCCGGCCATGTCACCGAGAACCTGCTGCACATCCCCGCCGGGCGGCCCGTCGATGTGGCGATCACCAGCCGGGATGTTGTGCACAGCTTTTGGGTGCCGCGTCTGGCTGGAAAGCTGGACGCCATTCCCGGCCATGTCAACGTGCTGCGGATCGAGGCCGATGCCCCCGGCACCTACCAGGGCCTGACCGCCGAGTACAACGGCGAGGGCTACAGCCGCCATACCTTCTCGGTCGAGGCCCATGACCCGGCGGGCTGGGCCGCCTTTACCGCGAAGGAGACGCCATGAACGCGCTGCGCCGTCACCGCAAGCTGGATGCGATCTGGGCCTCAGAGCCGGGCTGGAAGGGCTGGACCAGCAGCGTAAACCATTCCGACCTCGGGCGGATGTTTCTTGTCACTGCCTTCTTCTTCTTCCTCGTCGGCGGCGTGCTGGCGATGCTGATCCGCGCGCAACTGGCGACACCTGATTCCGCTTTTGTGGATGCCGGTGCCTTTGCGCAGTTCTTCACCATGCATGGCACGATCATGATGTTCCTCTTCGCCATTCCCACCTTCGAGGGGCTGGCGATCTATCTGCTGCCCAAGATGCTCGGCACCCGCGACCTCGCCTTCCCGCGGCTCACCGCTTACGGCTACTGGTGCTATGCCTTCGGCGGCGCGATGTTGCTGGTGGCGCTGTTCTTCGGCATCGCGCCGGATGGTGGCTGGTTCATGTATCCGCCGCTGACCGGGCCGCTGCATTCGCCCGGCATCAACACCGATTTCTGGCTGATCGGCATCACCTTCGTCGAGATCTCTGCGATCTGCGCCGCCGTCGAGTTCACAGTCTCGATCCTGAAATACCGCGCCCCCGGCATGTCGCTCGACAAGATGCCGATCTTTGCTTGGTACGCGCTGGTCACTTCGCTGATGATCCTTACCGGATTTCCGCCGCTGATCCTCGGCTCGGTCCTGCTTGAGGTTGAGCGCGCCTTCGGCCTCCCGTTCTTCCAAGCCGATCTGGGCGGCGACAGCCTGCTTTGGCAGCACCTGTTCTGGCTGTTTGGCCATCCGGAGGTCTATATCATTTTCCTGCCCGCCGCCGGGGTGATCTCGACCGTGATCCCGGTGATGGCGCGCACGACGCTGCTGGGCTACGGCTGGATCGTCGCGAGCGCTTTGGCGCTGGCGTTCCTCAGCTTCGGGCTCTGGGTGCACCATATGTTTACCACTGGCATTCCGCATATGGGGCTGGCGTTCTTCTCGGCCGCCTCGACGCTGGTGGCGGTGCCGACGGGGGTGCAGGTCTTTGCCTGGATCGGCACCATGTGGAAGGGGCGGCCCGAGTTGCACATGCCGATGCTGCACATCCTCGGGTTCTTTGTCACCTTTATCATCGGCGGGCTGACCGGCGTGATGGTGGCCGTGGTGCCTTTCGACTGGCAGGCCCACGACACGGCCTTTATCACCGCGCATCTGCACTATGTGCTGTTCGGCGGTTTCGTCTTTCCGATGCTGGCGGGGATCTACTACTGGCTGCCGCTGGTGAGCGGGCGCAAGCGGCTGTTCCGGCTTGGCGAACTGGCCTTCGCGCTGATTTTCGTGGGTTTCCACGGCACCTTTCTGGCGATGCATTGGGTCGGCCTGCTGGGCCAGCGCCGCCGGATCGAGACCTATGACGCCGAGACCGGCTGGGGGGTCATCAACTTCATCTCTTCGGTCAGCAGTTTCGTCATGGCGATCGGCCTTGCGATGGTGCTGGTCGACATCATCATTCACAGTTTCGTGGCGGTGCGCGGGCCGCGCAACCCGTGGCGCGCCGGGACGCTGGAATGGGCCGGCATGTCGCCGCCCGCTTCCTATAACTTTGCCAGCCTGCCGATAGTGGGCGAGCGTGCCCCGCTTTACGACACGCCAGATCTGGCCAACCGGTTGGCCAAGGGCGAAGGTTACCTCGGCGCGCCCGAGGTGGCCCGGCGCGAGACCTTAATGGTCGATGCCGCCAGCGGTCGCCCCGAAGCGCTGGTCATCTATCCCGGCAACACACGGCTGCCGATCCTGATAGCGGCGGTGACGGGCGGGTTCTTCCTGTCGATCCTGCTCAAGCTCTTTTGGCTCACCCCGCTGGCACTCGCCGGCGTGGCGGCCTTGGCGCTGGTCTGGGTCTGGCAATTGAGCGCGCGCGCCGATCAAGGCCCACAGGAGGTCGGGCACGGCACGACATTGCCGTTGGCAAGTGAGGGTGAAAGATCGCCGGGCTGGTGGGGCTCGACCTTCCTGCTGGTGGCCAATGCGACCTTCTTCGGCTCCCTCCTTTTCGGCTATGCCTTCCTCTGGACCGTCGCGCCCGGCTGGCCCCCAGCCCAATGGCTCGCCCCCTCTTGGGTCGAGCTTGCCTTCGGCATCGGCGCAGCGCTCGCCGCCGCCTTGGCCCAGCACCTGAGCGCCCGCCGCAACCGCGCGGGCACCGCCCCGATGGTCGCCCTTGCTCCGGCGTTGCTGGCGACGGTTGCCACGGCGGTGGTGTTCGGGGCCCTGCTGCTGCGCCTGCCGCCCCCGGACGGCCATGCCTATGCCGCAACGCTGCTGATCCTCGGTGCCTATGGGCTGGCCCATGCTCTGCTCGTGGGGCTGATGCAGAGCTTTCTGATCTTGCAGATCAGGCGTGGTTTCACGTCGCCTCAGCGTCGGGCGGGTTTCGCCATTGTGGCGCTCTGGTCCGACTATCTGGCAGCGATCACGGTGCTGATCCTGCTTGCGGCGCATCTGCCGGGGATGATCGCGTGAGAGAGTTGTTGCGCATTCTTCTGCCGCTGCTGGTCTGGCTGGCCAGTTTCAGCGCGATCTACGGGCTGCACGGCCTCGGCTGCGCCCTTGGCTGGCCGGAGGTCGCTTGGCTCGGCTTATCCCTTTTTCGCTGGGCGCTGCTGATAGCCTGGCTCGCCGCGATTGTGTTGCAACTGCTTCTATTGCTGACAGTGGGGAAATGGTCTTTTGGTCCGACCACGGATTTCTACCGCAAGGTAAATCTTGCAACCGCCTTGTCCGGCTTGACCGCGACGGTCTGGACTTCTTTCCCCATAGTCGTGTCATCCACCTGCGGTTAGAGAGGGCCAACCAGCGCGGGCCAACCCCGGCTCCGTTGGGCAAATCAGATAGTGTCCGAAGTGCCCCTTTCCCCGGACGAACTTAATGGGCTTCAGTGGGGCCATCCAGACGAAACACAATGTAGCTGCGCTGCCATCCATGCCGGACCGTTCGGACGCAGCGCTCGCTACAGGCCCTCCCCTAGGGCTTTCCGGGCCAACAGCCCATTGAGAACAGGTGACTTTACCGCCAGCTTAACCTACCCTCGTTCTTCGCGACCGAAACAGAGAAAGAGAGGTTCTTGGTGAACACGCGCTTTTTAGAAACCTTCGTCACGGTCGCCAACTTGGGAAGCTTCCGGGCGGCAGCCGAGCAGTTGAATGTCAGCCAAGCGACGGTGTCCAGTCGGATTTCCTCACTTGAGACGGACCTTCAGGTGGACCTGTTTGACCGTGAATTCCACGCCACCCGGATCACGGTGGCCGGGGCGATGATCCTCGAGAAGGCGCAAGAGATGCTCGCGACAGAGCGCAATTTGCGCAACACGCTCTCCGATCCCACCACTGCCGCGGGGCGGGTGCGTTTGGGGTTGGTGTCTTCGGTCGTTCATACTTGGCTTTGTGACCTGATCGAAGAAGTGGCGCGCTGCTATCCCCGGCTGGAGCTTGAACTGACGGTCGAGCCCACGCCGAACATCGCCGCGGCCTTTGAACGCGGCGCGCTGGATATGTTGCTGACGACAGATGACCGCCACGACCAAACCTGCGTTTGCGCGGACTTGCCGCCGCTGGCCATGGGATGGTTCGGCCCCGAGGGGATGCGCGACGAGAAACTGTCCCTCGCCGATGTCGTTACCAGCCCGCTGATCACCTTCACCCGCAATTCACGCCCGCACGCCAATGTTCTTGCGCTTTTCAGCGATCGCGGCCTGCGGCCTTCGATCGTGCATTGCATCACCTCGATGGCTGCGATTGCGCGGTTGACGCAGCGCGGGCTGGGCATCGCGACCCTGCCGCTGGCCTGCGATTTGGCCGGGCCGGGAATCTATGAGCTTGATGTCGATGCGCAACTGCCGCCGCTCCCCCTCTATTGCATCTGGCGGCGCAGTTCCGACGTAGCCACCTACAAGGCAATTGCCGATCTTGCGCGGGCCTGTGCGGAGCGTCATCAGCGGCAGACCTGACACGGCCTGAATTGGCCTGATCGGAAAACCCTATCACCCCCCCTTGAATAATCCCGTTTGTCGTTGGCCCCCATCTCGGCAAGTGTGCCCCAACAACAATCGACAGAGCTTGACCGCACCTCGACGGAGACGGGCCGTGCCCCGCCACGTGACGGGAAAGCTTTGTCCAAGGATCAGGATGCAGAATGAGCAATATCCGTACAACCGATCAGGCACAGCTTTTCGTCTGGAGCGATATCGACCCCGATCATGAGGCTGACTTTAACCAGTGGTATGACCGGGAACATATGGAAGAGCGCGTTCGCATTCCGGGCTTCACCGGCGCGCGGCGCTATCGTGCGGTATCGGGCTCGGCACGGCGCTACCTCGCGCTTTACCGCGCCAGCAATCTTGCCGATTTCACCTCCGAAGCCTACCGCAAAGCCTTTACCAAGCAGACCCAATGGTCGATCACCAACTTCGGGCGCATGTCCAACACCCGCCGTCGGGTGATGCAGGTCGCGCAAGAGGGCGGCTTTGGCTGGGGCGGCGCGCTGGTGCTGATCGAACTGGTGCCAGATGCCATGGATCGCGACGCCGTCGCCGACGTGCTTGGTAAATTGATGGCCGAAGAGGGTGTGCTGCGCGTGCACCACATGATCCCCGACGAAACCCTTTCAACCCCGCTGCCGTCTGAAAACACCGAAGGGCGCGTTCTGGCGCCTTGCATCGCGGTGGATGTGACGTCAGAGCCGATCGCCGAAGCGACCCTGCGCCAACTGACCGAAAAGCTGGGCGGCGCGGTGCGCGAGGCCGAAACCTTCCGCCTGATGTGGTCATTGGACGCGCAAGACCTGCCCGCATTGGAAGACTGAGTGAACCACCCTGTCCTGCCAAAACGGCAGGGCAAGAACAACAAACCACCCCAACAGGAGATACTACAATGAAACACCTTCTTATCGGAACCGCGATCGCGGCCCTGACAGCCGGTCTTGCCCATGCCGAAACGTGGAAAATGTCGGCCGATGCGCCCGACGGCAACTATCTGACCCAGAACATCCGCGCCTTCGCTGATGACGTGGCCCGCCTGTCGGATGGCGCGCTGGAAATCGACGTTGTGTCGAACTCGGTCCTGCTCAAGCGCCCCGAACTGAAGCGCGGCGTGCAGCGCGGCATCGTTCCCATCGGCGAAGTCCTGATCTCGGCGCTTGGCAACGAAGACGCGGTTTACTCTGCCGATGCCGTGCCGCTTTTGGCGACCACATTTGACGAGGCCCGCGCGCTTTGGGAAGCCTCTCGCCCGATCTACGAAGAAAAGCTGGCCGAAGATGGTCTGGTGCTGTTGTTTGCCGCCCCCTGGCCGCCGCAGGGCGTCTACATGAACCAGGAAGTGACCGACGCCTCCTCCTTCGAGGGTGTCAAATTCCGCGCCTACAACCCCTCGACCGCGCGTCTGGCCGAGCTTTTGGGCGCCGTTCCCGCCACCATCGCCACCTCCGAGATCAGCCAAGCCTTCTCGACCGGTGTCATCAACGGCATGATCACCTCGCCCTCGACAGGTGTCGACAGCCAAGCATGGGATTTCGTGTCGCATTACTATGACGTTCAGGCCTTCCTGCCCAAGAACATGGTGATCGTGAACAAAGGCGCCTACGACGGCCTGTCTGACGAGGTGAAAACCGCGCTGCAAGAAGCGGCTGAACTGGCGGAAACCCGTGGCTTTGAGATGGCCGAGGAAGCCACTGGCGAAGCAACCAACACGATGGCCGACAATGGCATGAACGTCCTGCCGACCCCCGAAGGGCTGGCCAGCGACTTTGAAACCATCGCCGCGACAATGCGCGCGGAATGGCTGGAACAGGCTGGCGAAGAAGGTCAGAAAATCGTCGACGCGATGAACTGATCTCAGCAGGCCCGGGCAGTCGTTTGCCCGGGCCTTTTCTACTAGACCGGGGTATTCGCCCCCTCCCCGCCCCCTTATTCGGAGCCCGCCGCCATGATGCTGACCCGCCATCTCTTCAACTTTTGCGGAGCCTTGGCCGCGCTGTCCTTGCTGGGGATCGCGGTCTTGATCCTGTCGCAGATTGGCCTGCGCCTGATGGGAAGCCAAATCCCGTCAGCCGATGATTTCGCGGCATGGGGGCTGAGTGCGTCGATCTTCCTTGCGCTGCCGGCCACGCTGATACGGGGCGATCATATTCGCGTCACATCGTTGCGGCAGTTGATGCCGGAACGTCTGGGTCATATCGCTGATATTCTGGCGGCGGCCTTTGCCGCCGTGATGATGGGTTGGGTCGCCTGGGCGATCTTTGGCTATGTCCACGAAAGCTGGACCTACAATGAAGTCAGCCAAGGCGTGGTGGCCGTTCCGCTGTGGTGGCCGCAATCCGCGATGGTGCTGGGGTCGGTGCTGTTTGCACTGGCCTTTGCCGAGCGCACCCTGCGCCTGATCCTCGGGCTGCCAGTCGAGAGCGACGATACAAACGAACAAGGTCGGGGCGAATAATCATGGATATTTTTCTGCAATCGGCCGTTCTGGTCGTGACCTTGCTTGTGCTTTTGGGCTTGGGCATCTGGGTTGGCGTGGCGCTGATGGCCTCGGGCGTCGTGATCTTCTTGATGTTCACCTCTACGCCGGTCGATGCGATCCTCGGCACCACCATGTGGGCCCATTCCGCCAGCTGGACTTTGACGGCGCTGCCGCTGTTCATCTGGATGGGCGAAATTCTTTACCGCACACGTCTGGCCGAAGACCTGTTTTCTGGTCTAGCCCCATGGGTCGGGCGGCTGCCCGGCGGCTTGGCGCATGTCAACGTCGTGGGCTGCGGTATCTTTGCGGCGGTGTCGGGGTCTTCGGCTGCCACCACCGCCACCGTTGGCCGCATTTCTCTGCCAGAGCTGAAATCGCGCGGCTATGCCGACCGACTTGCCATCGGTTCTTTGGCTGGATCGGGCACGCTTGGCCTGTTGATCCCGCCGTCGATCGTGATGATCGTCTATGGCGTCGCGGCCCAAGTGTCCGTGAACCGTCTGTTCATCGCGGGCGTGGTGCCGGGGCTGATGCTCATGGCGCTGTTTTCGGGCTATATCGCGATCTGGGCTAAGATGAACCCCGATGGCGTGCCAGACCCCGAACCCCGCATGCCCTTGGGTGAGCGCCTGCGCCGCCTGCGCATGTTGCTGCCGGTGGTGGGCTTGATCATCGGGGTCATCGGCTCGATCTATGCCGGTGTGGCCACCGCGACCGAGGCCGCCGCCATCGGTGTGGCCGGGGCGCTGATCATCGCGGCTTTTGGCCGGTCGCTGAACGCCGAGACCTTCATCGCCTCGCTTTTGGGGGCCACCCGCACCTCTGCGATGATCGGACTGATCCTGCTTGGCGCGGCCTTTCTCACCTCCGCGATGAGCTTTTCGGGCTTGCCCGGGCAACTGGCCGAACTCATTTCCGCCAGCGGGCTGAGCGCTGCGGGTTTGATCGCCGTGCTGACCGTGTTCTTCGTGCTCCTTGGTTGTTTCCTCGACGGGATCTCCATCGTGGTGCTGACGACTTCGGTTGTGATGCCCGCCGTGGCTGCCGTGGGGATCGATCCGGTGTGGTTTGGGATTTATCTGATCATCGTCGTCGAAATGGCGCAGATCACGCCGCCGCTGGGGTTCAATCTGTTTGTGATCCAGAGCCTGACTGGTAAATCGATCTTTGAGATTACCCGCATGATCATCCCCTATTTCATGATCTTGGTGCTGGCCGTGATCCTGCTGACGGCATTCCCCGGCATCGCGACGTGGCTTGTGGAACAAACGATTTAAAGGCTGATTTGATGACACACACCCCTCAATCCCTCCTCGACGCGGCCCGCGCCCGCGCTGCCGCGCCCGATTTCACCCGGACCTTCGATGATCCGGTCGAAGGCGAAGGGCCGCTGTCGGGGCTGAACGTCGCGGTCAAAGACCTGTTCGACGTGCGGGGCCAAGTCACCCAGGCGGGGTCGCTGGTCCGCAAAGGCACGTCGCCCGCCACCAAGGATGCCGCGGCGGTCGCGCGGCTGCGCAGCGCAGGCGCAGGGCTGATCGGCCACGCCAATATGACCGAGTTTGCCTATTCCGGCCTCGGCCTGAACCCACATTACGGCACCCCCCTCACCCCCTTGAAGGAAGGCTGTATCGCGGGCGGCTCGACCTCGGGCGGTGCCTCTGCCGTGGCGCGGGGCGTGGCTGACATCGCGCTTGGGACAGACACTGGCGGCTCTGCGCGTATCCCGGCGGCCTTTTGCGGGCTCTTCGGGTTCAAGGCCACGGCACAGACGATCTCCCGCGCGGGGGCGGTGCCGCTTTCCCATTCGCTTGATAGTGTCGGCGTGCTGACCCGAGAAGTCGGCCTGCTGCGCCCGGTTTTGAACGTGCTACGCGACCAACCGCTCGCCGCGTCTGCCGCGCCGCGTGCCGTCATCGTGCCGGAAAATTTCGGCATGGACGAATTGGACCCCGAGGTTGCCCAAGCCTTCGAAGCCGCCCTCGAAGCGCTTCAGGCATCTGGCGTGAGCCTACGTCGACAAACGCTCGACTTCTTCGATGACTACCGCGCCCTGCCCGTCTGGCAGTTCTCGGCAGTGGAATCCCGCGCCCATCACGGGGCGCATTTCGACGACGCCCGCGCAGAGCTTGATCCGCGTGTGGCATCACGTATGGCGCGGGCGGATGGTGTCACCGGGATCGAATTTGCCCGCACGATAGCCGCGCGGGAAGCACTGATCGCAAGGGCGGCGCATCTGTTTGGCGACACGCCGGTCGCCCTGCCGAGCGTGGCCATCATGCCGCCAAAGCTGGATGATCTGCGCGAGGATGCCACCTATGACCGAATCAATCTGCTGGCGCTGCGCAACACCAGCTTTGCAAATGTGATCGACGGCTGTTCGGTCAGCATGCCGATCACCAGCCACCCCGGCGCGGGGCTGATGCTGACCGCGACTGCGGGACGGGATGCGATGTTGATCAATATGGCCGAAGCATTGCAGGGCGCGCTGTGAGCGAAACGGCCAAGCGCCCCTCTGCCTATGTGGCCTTGGGCGCCCAGCGCTACCGTGTGACCCATGTCAGCAATCCCATGCTATCGGGTATTTCCGATGTCGCGGTCATAGGCGACAGGATCGTGGTCCTCAGACGGCAAGCGCCTGAATTGGTCATGCTCGGGCTGGACGGCACAATGTTGGGCGAAACCGCTGTTCTGCCGCAGTTCGTTTGCGGCCATGGCCTGCGCGCGACCTCCGCCAGCCAAGTCGCCGCCACGGACATGGATGGCCACAAGGTCGTGCTGCTTGATGGCACCTTGCAAGAAACCGCCCGTATGGACTGCGCAGAGCATCCCGGCTTGGGGCGGCCCTTTAATCATCCCTGCGATTGCACCCAAGGTCCGGACGGACGTTATTATGTCGCTGACGGATATGGCAACAGCGCCGTTCATATCTTTGACCCGGCGCTGCGCCACCTCAAAACCTTTGGACATCCCGGGACCGAAGCGGGCGCGTTTTCGACCCCGCACTGCCTGTTGTTCGACAGCCAAGGCAGGCTCTGCGTGGCGGACCGCGAAAACAACCGCGTTCAGTTATTTGACCCCGAAGGCATCTGTCTGGGTCAGATCGAAGGCCTGCACAAACCAATGGCGCTGGCGTTGACATCCCAAGGCGTCTTGCTGGTCACTGACCAAACCCCGCGCCTGTCGGCATATGCCCCAAACGGTGAGCTGATTGGCCGCTGCCGCACCTTTTCAACCTATGGTCACGGATTGGCTGTGCAGGACGATGGCACCATCGTGATCGCCGAAATGAACCCAGATCGCCTGACCCTGCTGATCCCCGTGCCCGATGCGAAGGCGGGTTAAACCGCCTGCAGAGCGTTCTTCAGGATCATGTACCGTGTCCTGCAAGCCGCCGTCCCGGGAAAGGTTTGACCCGCGTTCCAGCCTGACACCGGCCTTCTATCGCGGATCAAACCCTGCCCAGTTAGCGTATCTCAGTTTACGAGGGCCTTGACCAACAACGTGGCTGCGGCTGCAAGGTAGATATCGTTCCCATCGACGACATAGACTTCATTCCGGCCCGGGCGCGAAAGGCCGCGGGCGCGCCAGTTCTGGACGACGACGACATCCTGCTTGCGGAGACGCTGGCCAACCGCATGCCGATGGCGCTGCTGTTTCACCACCTTCACCTTGGCGCCGCGATCAACACGGCTGTGTTGGACATCCGCCCTGTCGGCCATTGCCGTCATCGGCACGAAAGCCACTGTGGTGGCTGCCAATAGCACGACAGTCGCGCATTTTTTCATCCGGTTTTGCATTGGGTCTCTCCTCTTTGCTTACGTCATATTTAACGTCTGCCAGAGAGATTCCCGTCGCTGGCGCGGGGCAGTTTTTCGCCGTCAGCTATGCAAGAACCGTGGACCTTGTCGCCGCTCCCAGCCTTTGCGCAGGGGAAAGCATCCGATACGCAAAGGCCGTCGCGCTACACGCTTGCGGTCGCCTCCACCTCGGCTTTCAATCTATGCGCAGACCCTCCGGGGGTCGCACCCCAGACCGTGATCCAGCGGTAGAAGATCGGCGTGAGAAACAAGGTGAACACGGTGGCAAAGCCCAAACCGCCGACGATCACCCAGCCCACGGCGATCCGGGCCTCGGCCCCCGCGCCAGAGGTCACGATCAGCGGCAGCCCCCCGAAAACAGTCGACACCATCGTCATCATCACGGGCCGGATGCGCAGGCGCAGCGCGCTTCGGATGGCGCTGTCGATGTCTTCGCCTGCTTCGCGCAGCTGATTGGCAAATTCGACGATCAGAATACCGTTCTTGGCCATGACCCCGATCAACATCACAAGGCCGATCTGGCTGTAGTAGTTCAGCGATCCGCCCGTCATCGATATCGCCAGCAATGCGGCAGCCATCCCGAAGGGCACTGTCATCATTATCACCACCGCACTGGCAAAGCTCTCGAACTGGGCGGCCAGCACCAGAAGCACCACGATCAGCGCAACCCCGAAGACCATGTAGATGCCGCCTTGGGAATCGTCGAGGGTCGCCGCCTCTCCGGTGAAGGTGATGCCCATCTCATCAGGCAAAACCTCTTCGGAGAGTGTCAGCACCCGGTCCATCGCGGTGGACAGGTCGACACCTTCGCCAAGGTTCGCCTGCATTGCGACGGACAGCGCTCCGCCCAAACGCTCGATCTGCGCGTCGCTTACCACCGTCTCGAGCGAGGCAACCGCGGACAGCGGTACATAGGCGCCACTGTCTAGGCGGATGGACATGGAGGCGATGTCAGACGGATCGTCAATCGGTGGGCCACCGGGGACGACGTTCACATCCACTTCGACATCATCCGAAAAGACGCTGACTGCCACATCGCCCTGCACCATGGCCCGCACGAGGGAGGAAACATCGGAACTGTTAAGCCCCATATCGCCAGCGGCGCTGTCGTCTACCGTGACTTCCAATTGCGCGGTCACGCTGTTGTTGGACAGTTGCGGGTTCAGAAAGGTCGCATCCTGGGCCATCGCCGCCGTGAGCCTGTCGGCGGCTTCGGTCATTTCAGCCAGATTGGTGCCGGTCACCGCGAAACTCAGCCCGCCGCCCGCGCCACGAATGTTAAGGCTGTTGGTCGACCGTGCGCTCACCTGCACGCCGGGGACCGCGGACAACTGACCACTGATCTGGGCGATCAACTCCTGCTGGGTAAAGTCACGTTCGGCCCAGTCAGGCAGGCGGACGACGATGAACGCACTGGTGCCGCCGCCGACGCCAATAATGCTTTGCACGGTCTCGATCTGCCCGCTCTCTCGATACGGGGCGAGGATGTCTTCGACCAGCGCGACCTGCGTATCGAGGTAATCAATCGTCGTGTCCGATGCCCCGCGCGCCTGTACGAGAAAGAAGCCACGGTCTTCCTCTGGCGTGACGGTGGAAGGCAAGGTCAACGCGGCCCCCATTGCGATCATGGCAAAGCCTATGGCGATCGACAGAACCAGCAGCGGCGTGCGGATGGCGAAATCCATCACCCGGTCAAAGCCGCGCGCCAATGCGCCCGGCGTGGCGGCTTCTGCGTCGCCCAAGGTCTTGCCCGGGTCCAAGAGAGCCGACAGGACGGGCGCAAGGGTGAGCGCCGTGATCGACGACAGGGTAACGGCAAAGGCCAGCACAAAGCCGAATTCAGAAAAGACGCCCCCCGCCTGCCCCGGCAGGAAGGAAATCGGAATGAAAACGGCGGCAAGCGTGGCGGTGGTTGAGATCACGGCAAAGAATACCTCGTTCGTGCCCGAAGCCGCGGCGGCGAAAGCCCCCATGCCGGACTTGCGCTTGCGCACGATATTCTCGACCACGACGATGGCATCATCGACAACCATCCCCGTTGCCAATACCAGCGCCAAAAGGCTGATCGTATTCACGGAAAACCCCGTAAGCCAGATCGCTGCAAGCGTCCCGATCAAAGCCACAGGGATCGTAACCGCAGGGATCAACGTGGCCCGTGGGGAGCGCAGGAACAGGAAAATCACGACCACCACAATGCCGGTCGCCAAAAGGATGGATTTGACGACCTCGTTGATCGACCCTTCTATGAAGATACCGTCGTTCGAAGTGACCAGCAGTTGCACACCCTCGGGCAGTTGCGCCTGCAATTCCTCGACTGCGGTGCCCACATCGCGCGAGATTTCCAGCGTGTTGCCCACCGATTGCCGGGTGATATCAAGACCAATTGCCGTCTCCCCATTCACACGGGTATAGACGCTGGCGTCTTCGGGGATCAGTTGCACAAACGCGATATCGGCGACCTGGGTCGTGTCATTGATCGGCAGTTGGTTAATGGTCTCAACGGTGACATCCTTGCTGCCGACCCTGAGCGAGAGGGTCTGCGTTTCGCTGGAAAGCGATCCCAGAGCGGTGTCGTCGCGCAGCTGCGCAAGTGCTGTGGAGACGTCAAAGATGGTCAGCCCCCGGCTCAGCAATGACGGCATATTCACCGCCACGCGGAACTCCTTGGCACGGTCCCCGCGCAGGGTCACCTCGGCAATGCCATCGATCAGGGAAAGCCGTTCATAGACCGCCCCTTCCGCCAGTTGGGTCAGCGTGTCGAGGCTGGCATCGCCCAGCAGCGCAAGGCGAATGATCGCATCCGCATTGCTGTCGCTTTTACTGACGCTAGGGTCTTCGATATCGTCGGGCAAGGACCGCAAGGCCCCCGATACGATCTCGCGCGCCTCATTGGCGGCGACGTTGACGTCGGTGCCATCCGAGAGGTCGATGGTGATGCGACTTGACCCCATGCTCGACGTGGATTCGATATAGGACATGCCATCAAGCGCGCTGAGCGCGTCTTCGAGGACTTGTGTCACTTCGGTGTCTACCGTGCTGGGGACGGCGCCATCGTAGTCGGTTCTGACAGAAAGCACGGGCCGGTCCACGTCCGGCATCTCGCGAATATCGACACTGCTGAAGGCCGCCAGCCCTGCGATGATAATCAGCAGGTTCAGCACGATCCCGAAGATGGGCCGCGCCACGAAAACATCCGCGAAACCGGCCTTGTGCGCTTTTTTCTCGAAACTCATGCGTCTGGCCCCCCGCGCGCGCCAGCGGCGGTAACCTGCGCGCCTTCACGCAGCTTCGCCGCGCCCTCGGCCACGATCTGCGCGCCCAAGGGGGCTTCGGTTTCGACCCAGACCTGGTCGCCCTCGCGGTAGCGGATGGTGACAGGGACACGGGCGGTGCTGCCCTCATCGGCGACCCAGATGCCCGCGCCGCTGCGGTCCCATGTGATGGCGGTTGCGGGCACGACGGGCAGCGGGTCGGTCTCTTCGGTCATGCGGATGGCAAAGGTCATACCGGCAAGCAGCAGCCCCTCGGGGTTCTCGATCTCGGCCTCTACCGTCGCACTGCGGGTCACGCTGTCGAGACGACTGTCAAAGGCGGTGATCGTCCCCTCGAAAATGCGCCCCGCATAGGTGGGCGTGGAGACGAGAACCGGTTTGCCCTCGGCCAAAAGACCGATGGAGCGTTCTGGCACTTCGAATGTGGCAAGCAGGCGGGTGGTGTCGTCGATGGTCACGATGGCCTCCCCGCTCGACAAGCGATCGCCCAGACTGATATCGCTCAGCCCCAAACGGCCAGAGATCGGCGCTTTGATCGTGCGGTCATCCAACGCCACTTGGGCCAGCCCCACATTGGCTTCGGCCAAGCGCAACGCGACCCGCGCTTCGGAAAGGCTTACGTCGGTGACCACGGAACTGCCGTTGCTGCGCAGCCCCTCATAGCGGGTAACGGTGTCCTGCGCCTGATCGCGGTTGGCCTCGGCGATTTCTAGCGCCAGCCGTTCGGTGCGGTCGTCCAGTTTCAGCAGGACATCGCCCTTTTCCACCATCGTATTGGCGGCAAGCGCGGTTTCGACCACCTCGCCCGCATCGGTTGCGGTCACTTCCGTCTGGCGAAGGGACACCGCGCTGCCCACCGTGCGCAGGACGAGCGTATATGCGCGCGCCTCCAGCGGCGTCAGCACAACGGTTGTCGCCCGTCCTTGCCCGCCGCGCCGCCCGGGCCGCGCGTTCTGAGGCGCATCATCCGTCTGGGTGACACTGCCGCCCCAAAGCTGCGCAACCTCATCGGGCACGCCGAATGCGATGCCATATGCGCCTGCAATGATGACGATGGAGACGACGGCGTAGATTAATCTTTTCAAAGTCTTCAGGCTCCTGAAAGGCGCTGTGGGGGAAAGTTTCATGGCCTTGCCAAACCGCCCCCCATGTCAGAACAACCCGGCCTCGAACGAAGGCGTGGCTAAGCGATTTAAACAATGGCGAGCGGTGCGAAATTGGGTGTTGGAAAGGTCCTTGCGATACATGTGCTTCTTCTCAAACGGAGGACGAAGAATATTCCGTCGCAAAAATATTGCCGCTTCAATGAAAAAAGTCGGCTCCCTTCAACCCGTGGGCCAAACTCCCCATGCGCGGCGTTCATGTCAGCTGCTCCTATCTTCGGCTCGGCCATGCCCGATCTTGCCTTTCGCTGTTAATTAGCCTACTAACTGTTAGCATGCAGTTCGACACCGTAAAATTACACTATCTGCTCCATGCAGCCACTCTGGTGGAGGAAAAGCTGCGCCACCGGCTTTCCGAAATCGGCATATCGCCCCGTCAGGCCCGCGTGATCGACGCACTTGCCCGAATGGGCGCCGTTTCGCAAATCATCCTCGCCCGTGAGTTCGCCATTACACCTGCCAGCATGAGCACCATGACCGCGCGGCTGATCGCGGCAGACATCATCACCCGCAAAGTCGATCCGACCGAAGTGCGCAGCAATATCGTGGAACTGACACCGCGCGGGCGCGCGTTGCTGGCAGATGTCCATGCCGCTTGGCGCGATATCGACACGCTGATCGCTGAGACACTGGGCGCGAAGGATGCCGCCGCGTACGCCACGCTCAATCGCCGCCTCCGAGACCGCCTCGGCGGCAAGGTGCCCGGCTTGGCGTCCGACAACACCCCACAAGTAACGAGACAGGAGACCCGGCGATGAGATTTCTACGTTCCTGCGCAATCTGCGCAGTTATCACTCCGGCAGCTGCGTTTGCGCACCCCGACGCGCATTCTGTGGCGGATGCCGCGCTGGTCAGCCCCGCCGAGATTGTGGATTGCACGCTTGAGACCGGAGAGGCTGCACAATGCGCGCGCTATGTGGTGAAATATCTGCCCGACGACCTTGAGATCGGTCCGTTCTGTCCGGCGACCTTGGAGGACAAGGGCGGCATTTGGCACTGGGACGGCGAGGAGGCGGGGCTCTACCGGATTGACGACGATTTCCTGCGGATGTTGGACGCGCAGGGCTACACCTTCTTCAACGCAGACGGAGAGGTCTATTCTTTCGACATTCGCATCGAAGGGCCGACCGAGGCGCATGAGTGCATCCAAGGTTCGGTCGATCCCGATGTCGAGATGACGGTCCTCATTCCGACGAACCCGGTGATGGCGGATGAGCCGACCAGCCTTGGCACCGTTGCAAAGGTCGGCATCGGGTTGGACGGCGTCCCGATCTTCGCCGACGCCCCTTCGGTGCTGGAAACCGGGCATATGCCCGCGCTTGATACCTGCGGCGGCCATGTCGACCCGGGCGGCTGGTACCACTGGCATGCGACCGCCACGGATGTGAACGCGATCTATGACTCCGAAGGCGTCGATGCGGAATGTGTGAACGTCGCTCAGGATCAGACGGCACAGTTTGGCTATGCCTTTGACGGGTTCGCGATGTTTGGCCCGCTGAACCACGACGGATCCCTTCCCGATGATCTGGATGACTGCGGCGGCCATGTCGGCCTGACCGAAGCGGACGGAGAGGCCGACTATCACTATCACGCGGGCAACACCTTTCCGAACCTGCCTGCCTGTCTGGCAGGCGTGGTCGCGCAGGACAACTTCGCGACCAATGCGGCAAACGGCATCGGGTCTGCGAATGCTGGCGGTGGTCCCGGCGGCCCGGGCGGAGGCCCAGACTTTGACGCGATGGCCGAGACCCTCAACGTGGATGCCGAAACCCTGAAACAGGCCATGGAAGACGCAGGCGGTCGTGGCGCCGATCTGGCCAAGGTCGCAGAGGCTTTGGGGGTCGATGAAGACGCCCTGCGTGCAGCCATGCCCGCGCCTCCGCAACAGTGATGGAAGGCAGGGTCTGAGCTATCAACCCAGACCTTGCGTGTCTCGCCCTGCCCCCGCTCGGGGGCGGTGGCGAACAGGTGAGGGATGGTCAGTCGGCTTAGCAGATGTGGAACGCCCGCCCTGCGGGGTCACTGGTTGCGCATCCGCGCTTCGAACTCTGGCGCGTCAAAGTATCACCTTCGCCGCTCAACCCACGCATTTCGATGCCGCGCCCAGAACCATCGGGTCGAAAACCAACTACAACAAATGCTTGAACACGCCGAAGAGTTCGCGCTGTGTTGAGATGACGAGTTTGCGGTAGAGGTTCCGACGATGGACCTTGCAAGTTTCCGTCGCAATATTGAGCAGTTTCGCGGCGGAGGCATTCGAATGGCCCTGCAGCACCAGCCCCGCGATCTGTGCCTCCCGCAGGGTTAGACCGATGCTCAGGCGATCCGCAGCATGGCTTCTGATCGCATCGGACAGCGGGGGGCGGGCCGTTCCGGGCTGGTCGACGGGGGCCGGGGCCACGGCATTGCAATGCTGCGCCAGAAGCTCCAGCAACAAGGGCGCATAGCTTTCCACGCTGCGAAGCTCACTGCGCCGAAATGGCCCCTGCCCATCCCGCCTGCTCAGCGACAGATGCGCAACGCCGCCATCCTGTAGCGGGATGAGCAGTCCAACCTCGTCACAAAGCCCGGTGCCCCGGTAATATTGCAGATAATATTCGCTGGAAAAGAACCGGTCCGGCGCGATGTCGGCCAAACGAAACAGCCCGCCCTCCTTCGGCAGGCTGCGATACAGATAGAAGGGATCAAAGGCATAGCTGCTCTCCATATAGCCTTCGAGAGGCCGCCCGATCAATTTGCCCGGCTCGATCCAGTGATCCAGCAGTAAGGGCGGTTGGTCCGCATCAAAGCGCAACATCAAGAAGGTGCCGAAGGCGATGCGAGTGCTGAAAAAGGTCTTATAGGCCTCGAAAAAAGATGGGCTGCCGACGGCCCGAAGCGCATCGCGCAATTGCTCAATCGCCAAATTTGTCAGCCTATCGCCCAAAAATACTCCAAAATCTGATCAAAATCTCAAGAACACTACCCCACAAGGGGTATATTCACCAATTACTATTGGCGCAATCATGCAAGGCAAGTTTTGCTCAAAACCAAGAACCGAATTGGGCGATCAGGGGGAATGATGACCAAGGCAATCACCGCACAGGCGCTGCGCAAAGTGTATCCCGGCAACCCGCCGGTCGAAGCGCTCGCGAGTATCGACCTCGAAATTCAGGACAACGAATTCTTCACGCTGCTGGGCCCTTCGGGCTGTGGCAAGACGACCTTGCTGCGACTGATCGCGGGGTTTGAGCATCCCACATCCGGCAGGCTGGACATGTTCGGGGAAAGCCTGCTCGCGTTGCCCCCCTACAAACGCCCCATCAATACCGTCTTTCAAAACTACGCCCTGTTTCCTCATATGACCGTGGCCGAGAACATCGGCTTTGGCTTGCAAATGCTCGGCACGCCCAAATCCGCGATCAACTCGACCGTCGAAGAGATGATGGAACTGGTGCAGATGACCCAGATGGCGGATCGACAGACCAGCCAGATCTCCGGCGGGCAACAGCAGCGCGTCGCCCTCGCCCGCGCTCTGGCGCCACGGCCCAAGATCCTGCTGCTGGACGAACCGCTGAGCGCCTTGGACTTCAAACTGCGCAAGAAAATGCAACTGGAGCTAAAACGGCTTCAGACCGAAACCGGCATCACCTTTATCTTCGTGACCCACGACCAAGAAGAGGCGCTGACCATGTCGGATCGCATCGCGGTCATGTCCAACGGCGCGGTGCGTCAGGTCGGACGCCCACGCGAGATTTACGACCGTCCTGCAGACCGGTTCGTGGCGGATTTCATCGGCGATACCAACTTCTTACCGGCTGAAATCATTGGCCGCGAGGGTGAGAGCGCTCAGTTGCGTCTGCCTTCAGGCAAGCTTGTGCAGGCCCATGCGAATGAAGCCGCCACGGGCCGGGTCACGCTGGCCCTGCGACCGGAACATGCGGAATTGACCTCCGAAGCAGATGGGCTTTTGGCCGGGAGCCTGCGCGAGGTGGTCTATTTCGGGACCGATACGCATTTTCACGTCGGCCTCGACGATGGCAGCGAATTTGTACTGCGCCAGCAAAATGGCCCCACGGTCACGCATTCCTATGTGACGGGCGATCGGGTTGGGGTGTCCTTCCCCGCCGGTGCAGCTCAGGTTCTGAGGGACTGACCCATGGCAGAGCTTTCCAACACCGTTGCAAAACGCGCCGCCCGAAACCGCTGGCTGCTGCTGACGCCCGCGCTGATCATCCTGATCTTTGCCGCCAGCGGGCCGCTGCTGATCACGCTGTTCTATTCCTTCCTCACCCCCGGCGACTATGGCGGGGTGGTCTGGGATTTCTCGACCGATGCGTGGTTTGGCGTGCTGATGCAGCGCGACATTTTCGACGACACATTGGGCTGGTCGGATGCCCATCTCAGCATCTTCTGGCGGTCGCTCAAATTGTCGATCCTGACAACGCTCGCCTGTTTGTTCTTTGGTTTCCCCACGGCTTACTTCATCGCCACACGGCCGAAAAAGCAGCGCGAATTCTGGATGTTGCTGATCATCATCCCCTTTTGGACGAACCTGCTGATCCGCACCTTCGCCATTCTGGAATTGATCCGCAACGAGGGCACCGTGAACTCAATCCTCATCGCGCTTGGTATCATTGATGAGCCGATCCAGATGCTTTTCACCGAGTTTTCGATCATTCTGGGCATGGTGTACGTCTACCTGCCGCTCATGGTCCTGCCGATCTACGCCTCGCTTGAGCGGTTGGATTTCCGGCTCGTCGAAGCGGGCTATGACCTTTACGCCACCCGCTTTCACGTGCTGCGCCGGGTGATCTTGCCGCTGGTGAAACCGGGGGTGATCGCGGGGTCGATCCTTGTGCTGGTGCCCTCGCTTGGGGCCTATGTCACGCCGCGCGTCATGGGCGGTGGCAATCAATTGATGATCGGCAATCTGATCGAATTGCAATTCGGACAGGGGCGCAACTGGCCCTTGGGCGCGGCGCTGTCGATCACGCTGCTGGCTATCGTGATGGTGGCGCTGCTGGCCTATGTCCGCGCCGCAGGAAATGAGGAGGTGCAGCATGGCTAATCGCGGGTTCGACATTCGCAAGCTTACGGGTTTTTCCAGCATCGCGATGGCATGTTTTTTCATGCTCTACATGCCGATCATCCTGCTGGTGGTCTATTCCTTCAATGCGGGCACGTCGGTCGCGATCTGGGAAGGGTTTTCTTGGCGGTGGTACGTCTCGGCTTGGGACAACGAAATGGTGCAGGAGGCCACGGTGCGCAGCCTTATCATCGCGGTCTCCGCCGCGGCCATCTCAACCAGTGTCGCGGTGCTTGCAGCCCTCGGCACCACCCGCACGGGCAAGTTTCGGGGGCAGACCACGGTCTTTGCGCTGATCCACCAACCGCTCATGGTGCCCGAGATTGTCACGGCAGTGGCGCTGCTGATCTTCTTTGCCTCGATCAAGGTCGTGACGGGCTATACTGGGCTGATGTATCTGATCATCGCGCATTCCGCATTCTGCATCCCTTTTGCCTATCTTCCGATCCGCGCACGGCTTCAAGGCATGGACCTGACCCTCGAACAGGCGGGGGCGGATCTCTATGGCACGCCGTTTCAGGTTTTCCGCCATGTGACCCTGCCCCAGCTTTGGCCGGGCATCCTCGCCGGGGCGATGCTGGCCTTTGTCATCAGCCTTGATGACGTGGTCATTACCGAATTTGTGAAATCCGCCGGGCAGGACACCCTGCCGACCTATATGCTGGGCCAACTACGGCGGGTGGTAACACCTGAGATCAATGCGATTTCAACTGTTCTGTTGATGATCTCGGTGACGATGGTGATCGCCTATACCCTGCTCAGCAAAGTCAAAAAATAATTAACCAACGGGAGCTAGACATGAAAAAGACACTGACGGCACTCACGCTCATCCTCGCGGGGCCTGCCATGGCCGAAGGCGAGTTGAACATCTACAACTGGGGCAACTACACCAGCCCCGACATGATCGAAAAGTTCGAGAAAGAGACCGGCATCAAGGTCACCATCACGGACTATGACAGCAACGATACGGCACTGGCCAAGATCAAAGCGGGCGGTCACGGTTTTGACATCGTCGTGCCCTCGGGCACCTATGTCCCGATTTTCGTGGGCGAAGGGCTGCTGATGGAAAGCAAGCCCAACGAGATGGAGAACTTCAAGAACATGGACCCGCAGTGGGTCGATGTGGAATTCGATCCGGGCCGCAATTACACCGTGCCATGGCAGTGGGGGACCGTCGGGGTGACGGTGAACACCGCGGTCTATGATGGCGACATCAATACCGCCGCCGTGATCTTTGACCCGCCAGAAGAGCTGAAGGGCAAGATCAACGTAGTGCCCGAGATGAACGATGTCATGGGCATGGCGATCCACTTTGCGGGCGGTGAGCAATGCACAGCCGACAAGGAAATGCTGAAAAAAGTCCGCGACATCCTGCGTGAGGCCAAGCCGAATTGGTTGTCGATGGACTACGGCAATATCGAGAAATACGCCAAGGGTGACCTCGCCGCCGGGGTGAACTGGAACGGCGCATCCTTCCGAGCGCGCAACCAGAACCCCGACATCGCCTTCGGCTACCCGCAAGAGGGCTACCCGGTCTGGATGGACAATGCCGCGATTTTGGCGGACGCGCAGAACGTCGAAGAAGCCAAGACCTTCCTCAACTTCATCATGGACCCGGAGAACGCCGCGATGCTGTCGGAGTTCGCCCGCTATGCCAACGGCATCAAGGGCTCAGAGGCGTTCATGCCAGAAGACATGAAGTCCGCGCCCGAAGTGGTCGTGCCCGAAGACCTGAAAAGCGCCGCCTATGTCGCCAAGGTCTGCCCGCCCGAGGCGCAAAAGCTCTATACCGCGATCTGGACCGACCTTCAGAAATAACGCGCGCTTTGTTCGATAAACACATTGCGTCCCGGCCATCGGTCGGGGCGCGCATCGCAATAAGGACCCTAAGACCATGCCGGCAGATATTGTCATTCACAACGGCGCGCTGATCACCTTTGACCCGGATCAGCCCCAAGCCAGCGCTTTGGCCATCACCGGTAATAAGATCTCGGCGGTCGGATCGGATGCTCAGATCACGGTGCTGATCGGCCCAGACACCAAGGTGATCGATGCGCAGGGCGGCACGGTGCTGCCGGGCTTTATCGACAGCCACGTGCATCTCTTTGGCGGGTCCGTCGAACTGGAATATCTCAACCTCTATGGCCTCACCGGGCTGGAAGAGATGCGCCGCGCGATCCTGCCCTATGCCGAGGCAAACCCCGACGATAAAATGCTGTTCTGCGTCATGGCAGACTACGGCATTTTGGGCACCGGCAAAACCCTCACCCGGCATGACCTTGATGCCATCCTGCCCGACCGCCCGCTCGCCATGTTCGCCCCCGACCACCACACGGTCTGGGCCAACACCGCCGCGTTGAAGGCGGCAGGGCTCTTGCAAGGCGGCAAGGTCGATGCAGGTTCTGAAATCGTGATGGGGGAAGATGGGCTCGCCAATGGGGAGTTGCTTGAGCCCGGCGCCTATAGCCCGATCCTATCGCTCACCCGCTATGGCGGCCGCGATATGTTGGGCCTTACCGCCGGTCGCGACCCCGAGCCGCCCGCCACACCTGCGCAGCGCGCGATGGACAAGGACGTTATCGCACGCGGGCTGGCCCATTGCGCCGCGCAGGGCATCACCGGTCTGCATCTGATGGATGGCAACCGCTATCAGCTTGAGCTTCTGTCTGAGTTGGAGGCCGAGGGCCGCCTGCTCTGCCGCTGCCATGTGCCCTTTCACCTCAAAGGCACGGACACTGTCGCGCGTCTGACCCGCGAAGCCCCTGCCCTGCGCGATGACTTTCAAGGGGATAAGGTCCGCTGTAGCCACGTCAAAATGTTCATCGACGGGGTGATCGAAAGCGGGACCGCACTGATGCTGCAGCCCTATCCGGGGGAGATGGGCAAAGATGGCAATTGCGGCGATGAGGTTTTCACCCAAGAGCATTTCGTCGCCGCCTGCGTCGAAGCGGATCGGGTGGGGTTTCAGATCGCCGTTCATGCCATCGGAGACGCCGCCGTGCGCCGAACGATCGACGCCTATGAGGCCGCCCAAAAGGCGAATGGAAAACGCGACAGCCGCCACCGGATCGAACATATCGAAGTGATCCACCCCGATGACATTCCCCGGCTCGCCGATCTGGGCATCG
>TARA_R100000687_G_scaffold83064_2_pt1 | contig 29358 bp, 18 predicted proteins | sample TARA_R100000687 | Tara Oceans TARA_R100000687 (sample SAMEA2622685) | marine metagenome | biome: marine biome (ENVO:00000447); feature: mesopelagic zone (ENVO:00000213); material: "saline water (ENVO:00002010), including plankton (ENVO:xxxxxxxx)" | depth 600 m
AGCCGCTAATATCCCTGAATTCAAAGCAAGCAAATGCCTTAAAGACTCATGCAATAGCCTGTCATGATATCAAAGTCTGTTTGAGGCCTTATTAAACTACCCCGTGCAAACTATTTGAATGAGTCTCACGACGCGATTCAAATAGTTTGAATTGCGATTTAAAATCGTGAAATATGCCGCACCATGATTATCTGGGCGGCAATTCAAAAAGAATAGAAACCCCTAAGCCATGAATCATTGCTGGTCAATATCTAATACCATTCATTATTGCTTTGCCTGAGCATCGGGTTAAACCATTCTCACTTAGCCAACTCCAAGTTGATTCACCAACTAACTGCGCACGAGAAATTGATATAACCCAAGTTTCTGATGTTTCACCATCACCGTCTTTATATTTAAGTTCCTTTGTGAATGTCAATTCATTCTCTGAAATAGGAGAAATCCCTTCTTCGGTCACAACACCATCTGCCGCCTCAAAGAAGTAAGTGTTATGTCTAATATCACCATCTGCTGCATCTGAAATACGATTAATATTAACGTCGAAACTGTCATGCTCTTCATCACATTTGCCTTTCACTTCTTTATCGCTGACCTGGACTTGCCAGCGGCCTGCGAAATTATCTACTGCGAAGGTAACGAAGAATTTATGCGACTCACCCTCCTCAAGTGTATTTACTGAGACCATGGTACTTATGTCTTTGGTGTCGATGGTGGGGTTAAAACTCAAAATCCCGGTTAAAGTTGAGAATGGCTGTAGGGGAATAGGTAAAGCCACATCACTTGTGTAGTAAATTGAATTAATGCTCTCAACATTAATGACTTCATTAAGTGTGTTTTTGTAAGTTAAAGCATGGTGGTTATTTTGGTTAATTGTGTTCCAGAGGACATAATTTTGCTCTTTATCGACTTGCCTACCGCTTAAGGTAACTTCGAAGTTTACGTTTTCTCTTGTTAATTCCGTCACTCGTACCCTTCTTGAAACTTCGCCCAACAGGTCATATCCAGAAAAAAGAACATGATATTTTTCGGAGTTTCCGTTACTCATATCCAATGTGATACTTCTTAACTCATCCTGAATTAATTCGGCTCCATCATCAGGATATACTTCCCAGATTATAGAAGTATCATCAAAATTATTTAAGCCATGATTATCGACTGAAGCGTGGACTTCTTTGATATTAGCTGAGGCAGTACTCTTTTGTTGTAGCTTAATGTCCGGCAAGCCAAAAATTTCAGTCGGTACAAGTGACGAACATAAGTTAGTAGGACCATAAAAAGGCCCAGAAAAAAATATCCATTCGAACCCAACACTTAAGTTGCAATCTAATCCCGCAAGTATGTCAAACGTCTCAAATTCCAAGGGAGCAGTTGTTAGAACACCTGAAATATGTGCCACGCTTGTAGAGTCACCAAGCTCATAACTTGTTCTGAGAGAGGGCTCTATCGTGAATTCTGAAGCAATGAATTGATACGCTGTAATCTTTACTTTGGGTATAAAGGTAATACTACCATTGCCTTCAGCCGCTACATCTATTGAAAGAGAGCTTGTTGGTTGTGAAAAAAACGGACCAGACATAGAAGTTGTCCATCCACTGCCTTGTGAATAATCGGCTAAAACCTGCAAATCTACCGCTTGAGTTACATTTGATTCAACTGTGACCGAATCAACAGAATTGAAACTTAATTCGGCACCTGTTGTGAGGTCTACATCTAAAAATACTGTAATTCCAGCAACTACGAAACGGACTGGAATAGTTTTACTAAATGCAGGAATTTCTTCTATCTTGGCTGAGAGTTCCGTTTTCAGCTCCGAGATTAATTTAAAGGTTATGTTACCTATCACAGCACCATGAGCGTCGATATATGCTTGTTTAATCCCACTCAGATCCCACTCTATATTGTAATTTATCACTGGACTGAAGCTTATATCCGAGTCAATCAATATTTGACTATTCGACCCAGAGTAGGCATCCGATATAATTAACTTCCTTCCATCGAAATCAACTCCTTCAGATTCAATGGCCTGTGTTGAGCTAGAGGACGTTTTTGAGCTAGGCCTAAGCTCAGAATCATTGTGAAATTTTAAAGCAAGATTGATTGAACCAGCCTCAATGAGCTCTGAGAGTACCGCTTCCCTCACATAAACATCCAAATTATCTTCATCTTCATCAAGGTCTAATATCTGGACCAAATTCACTATCCCATTGTCGTCTGTAAAACTAAGGTAGTCATTTATAGCTGGTATGATCGTGTTTGTTTGGCGTCTGAAGTTAACTAAACCTTCCGTCTGAGACACAAAAAGCAGATTTAAATTTTCAGCCTCTGAGAAAATCACGCCATCGCGCACTATCGAATTTATATTAACAGTTTTGATTTCCAGTGAATTACTCGTCACTTTCTGATTTTCTTCGTCAATTGCAATAACTTTTAAGTGATATATCGTATTTGCATCAAGACCGATTAAGAAAGCTTCATTTTTCCCTGTAACTTCAGAGAGTTTCGTGGATTGCGAAGGGGTGTATCCCTCAATCACACTCCCATGAACCTCATATTGCATTTCGGACGGCTCCGTTTCGTCTTCTGAAGCTAGCCATGTAACATAAATAGTATCCGAAGAAGTTGAAGCAGCGAACCTGATTTCTGCCGCTGAAGGCAATGCCGAAACAGGAGTAGAATTTTCACCTTTGTTATTTATACCTCCATCACCGCATCCAAGTAGCATAAAGATAGTGATTACGTAGATAAATCCACGAATTTCAAAAGTTGATTTATACATAAGAAACATTCCCTTAGCAGATTATTGACTGGCGAAGAGAAGTATAGGCAGTGAATTTACAAAGGGTTATTGAGGTAATTTAGAATATTTTCTATTCAGTGGAATCGAAATTTAATTAAAAAAGCATATATGATAGATAGTCGGATTTAGGTAATTCACCTACCAAAGATTTGCGAATAAGACCTTTCCTAGCATAGCTTAAACCGTTATCACGTTACTCAAATCATACTAGTGCTAACAAGACCAGCAAATGTTAATAGGCATGGAACACTCATTCGTCTATGAAAAATTCACATCTGTAAAATAGCCGCCCCAAAGGGGGCGGTGAATTGAACCACTTGAGTCTAGGAACCTTTTCTTAGTCCATATATAGTAGCAAAAACAAGATTTCAAAGACTTTAGAAATAATTACTATCTATTCGACTCTGTGACTGTTTGATAATCGGAATATATTCATCTCCCATAGAAGACAACTTTTTAATAGCTGTTAATACAATTTTTTCGTCTGATGATGGACCGGACCAACTTTTTTGTTTTAGAACAGGAGGTTGACCAGCAGCATTAAGCCGGTCTCTTATGGTATCGATCATTCCAGAGTACTGGCCATCCAAACGTTCCCAATCATCAGGGGTAATCTCCCCTTTTGCGAGTCTGTCAGTAAGTCCTGCTTGGAGTGTTTTCATAGCGATCAGATTTGATGCATCTATAAGAGCCTCGCCAAAAGCAGCCTCATTTTTAATATCATCTATACTTTGCATAAATCTATAGAAAATAGCAGTTGAGGTAACAGCTTCCGTACCAAATAAACCTTCATCTTTAATATTTGTCGAAGAAGCATATAGGAATGCGTACAATCCTGGAGATAAACGATTCATTGAAAACGAAATACTAGCTGCAGATTCAGATGATGATTTTGCGGCCTCTGCAACCGCAACAACAACGTCTGAATAGGCATTTAACGCAGCCGGACTTGTTCCTGGCGTTTTCGCTGTTGGGTCTTGCGCGGCTATTGCGGCCTGAAGAGCCGAAAGAACCACTCCTGATATCTTATCCAAACTAAATTCGCTGGTGTACTCAGTTTTGATGTCATAACTGTATCCAATTTGCCGGCCATCAGTAATATTGGCTTCCGCAAAACTATCGTCGATTTCAGCAAAGAACTTGGCTTTTAAACTGTCTTTGTCATGTTCAAGTGCATTTTGAAGTTTTTTTACCGCCTTTTCCGCTTCGATATTTGCCTTTACGGCATCATCTACTGAACCTGAATTACATCCCATGTGATTGATCCTTATAGTTAGACTAACTTAAACGATAGAGCGTGGAGAATTCGATTTTTAGTCCCGTTGATTTGGCCCCAACAAAGACTTCAGGAGCATTCTGCACTTTTACAACTTTAGTATTAAAGTGCTGTAGATTACTTATAGGAACAAATTCAGAAAAGTGCAAAAAAACTACCCTACACATAGGGTCGAGTAATAATCGATCGAACGCCACGTGTTTGGAGTACTAATAATTTAAGCAAATCATGTAAGATAGCAATATCACGCATGAAGTTGATATATAGTTAGTTTATTACGAAATTCTTGTTTATTTTAAAAAGCGCCAACCAGTACATGCCGCGACAATATTTCTGTACCGGCTCAAATTTTGAGGACTTTCGTAAGGCGGGCGATACTTGAAGCCTAATTAGGACAACGGTTATTTAATAAAGAAGAGACCATATGAATTCGGTAGATAAAGGCGATAAATTGCGGGACAAGGTATACCTATTGTGTGTCGCTGCCGGTAAGCAAAATACCGGTAAGGAATGCAATATCGCCGGTAAAAATGTAGACGTTTATTTTGAGGACAATATCGGGTTTGAAGGCAAGAAACGATATGTCGTTGAATGTAAAAATTATACCAATCTCCTGACGCAAGATATGTTCTCAAAAATCTACAATGATTATCACTCCCGCAAATCTTCATTTGATAGGTTAATCGTAATATCAGAAAAAGGGGTTAACGACAGTTTTGCAAGAGGAGTAAAAGAAAATAAGGATTGGCTATCACACTTTACATGGCAAGAGTTTTTATTTGAATTAATTAATTTTAAAAACTATTTCCAATCTCTCAGCTACCTAACCAAAGACGACGCATTAAACCAATACTATATTCCGCCGCAGGATACTGATGGAAATAGTATTGAAATCCAGGTGGAAAAATGGATCGAAGGTGAAAATAATCAGCCCTTAGCTTTTTTAGCCGGTTACGGCATGGGAAAATCGAGTTTAGCAAAACATCTTGCAAGTACGTTTTCGTCCAAGTTCATGAATGGGAGCTTTTCTCGTATTCCAGTTTATATTAAGTTAGGAGATTTATACAACCAACAAGATATCAAAGCGTTAATTATCAATTATTTTGCCTCTGAGCATCAAATTGGAGGTATGTCACCTACCCTCTTTAAACAAATGAACAGGTTAGGATTATTGCTTCTTATTTTTGATGGGTTTGATGAAATGAAGCATGGTATGACGGAAAGGGACTTTATACGTATTTTTACAGAAATTAAAACCCTCGTCGACGGCGATTCCCGTTTGATGGTATTAGGGAGACCAAGTGCCTTAACTTCAGATAGTGATCGAGCAGTGTTGTTTGGCAGCAAAGCGCCATCATCAATAATAAATGGTATCCGTGATGGTATTACTTTTACAGAAGTAACAATTGCGTTGTTTGACGATACTCAGTTGGAGAAGTTTGTAACTCATTATCTTGATATATTGAACATTAAACGTAAGGACAATGGCAAGAAAAAATTAGGGCCTGAAATAATCTCAGGACGTGCCCAAGAGGTGTTGTCAAAAGAGTTTAGAGATTTGATACGAAGACCTGTGCACGCTGAAATGTTATGTAAAATTGCAGTGACTTATCCTGATCAAACGTTAACGCAAAAATCCCGCTATCAACTATATGAGTCCTTTATTCTGATGTTTCTTGATAGAGAATCAAGTAAACAAGCGCGTGAAGCGATTGATATTGATGCAAGGCTTTTATTCATGAAAGAGGTAGCATGGTACTTTTGGCCAGACAAAGGACATCAAGGATTTACGATTGCTCAAGTGCAATCTTCTGGAATTAGTGTACCGGAAAGACAGAGGCCAATGGATGATATCTATCGTGAAATGTTAATTGGCAGTTTAATGGAACTGAAAGACCAAAACCTTTACTTCTTTGCCCATCGCTCATTTCAAGAATACTTAGTGGCTGAACACATAATCAATACCCCTCGCTTTAATAGAATAATTGAAAAGCTCAACGCGAAAATTTCTAATGAAATAGTTAACTTCATTGAAGAGTCAGGGTATTTAGATGATGTGGTAGTTAAAATTTTTGACGCATTACCAGATCTCCATAGCCCAATGCGCATTGATCTAACGCTCATTTTCAAACGAATCGACACAAAGGCTTTTAGTAAGCATATCCGTACCCAATCAGGAACTCCACTGAGTACTAAACAGTACTTTATATTCTCGATAATAGAATATGACGCCCATAAAGGAATACTTGACTATTCTACAATTCCTTCCGCTTCACTAAAAGCTAGTGCGCTTTGTGGGTTCTATTTTGAGGGAGCTTCAAACTCTAGAGAGTCATTTGGCTTAGAAATGCGAAACATTGTAGGTTTAACATTAATGCTTATTAAACCTTTGGTAGACAAGGCTGACATTGGGAAACACAAAGTTCGAAGCCAAGTCTTACTTCGAGATAAAGATGAAATCATTGCAGCATTGGCAATAAAACATTTATCTGTTAAGTATAACGCGAATAATGAATTTGAATCACTCGAATTTGATGGCGATGGTTTATTTAACGAAATTAATAAACAACTTTCTTTACTGGAGATGTATGAGGCCCATCGTAAGGACTTAGCATCATTTAGTGCCATAGATGGTTTAATTGAAACCGGATACAAAAGTATTGGTGATGAGATAAGAAGTAACGATAGACGGCACATAGAGTATCGGAGAAATATAATAAAATTTTTCAGATCAGATGTACAAAGTCTATTTGTTATCGAAAAAACGACTAAACAACCAATTAACCCAAAAATATCTAAAAATCCAATTTTGACTTTAAAAGGGCTTAAGTGAAATATATCGAATAAATCAAATTTTAAAGAATTTAGGGATAGAAACAAAAAAACCGCCTTGGTAGGACGGTTTTTAGCTACTGAGCTGGTGAAGCTCAATAGAACGTTCATGACGAAACACTGTAGCTAGTCAGATCATTATAATTCCACTCTATAAAAAGTCAACCTTATGCTACCATTACTTCCACTAGTGACAGTATGAGCGATACCCAAGCACCCTACTTATTGTTTTTCTTAAAGAGTAATAAATAGGGTGGGGAATGTAAATTCTTTGCCCTTACGCTATTTTGCTATCGGTTTGGTACCCGGATCTCAATTTTAGCAAGATATTTGTAACTTGGAGTCGTGACGAAACACTGTAGCTAGTGTTTTTCTGGTTCGACCTATTGAGACGTTAACGCCAGGCGGCTCTGCTAACTAAAAGGAGATAGTCTTATGACTCTTGAAATTTTGATAGTTGGAGCAATTGTTATCGTAGCCCTTGCAGGCGGCGTTAATGTGACCATCGGTGACATTAACATCGGTAACAAGTTCAAAAAACTTGACTAAATAAAAATTTTTTCCCCTCGTGAATTCGAGGGTTTTTTTCTGATCATAATCGAAAATATGCGCAGAGTTAAAAGGATTACCTCAATCGGATAAACATATGATAAACCAGATTTACTGCAATTCTTTAGCATGAAGCCGCTTCAAGCTGCAGCCAAAGTAAATTACGCTTAGTCAAACTTAATACCAACAATAGGATTGACGAATCAATTGTGCATGTAGGCATTTATTAATAGTTTCCGCCAACTTTATCCTAATGAAAAATCTTCTTTAGTCTCAATCTTTAGCGAACTTTCGCCATACCTGTTTTACTTGCCTGGTATTGTTGACCGTAACGGATAGGCATGGCTTCTGACTTCCAGTGACCTGAGAGCACAATATCTGCCATAGGAATGCCAGCTTCCATCATTGTCAGTACGCCCCCGGTTCGAGTACTGTGACACGTAAATGCGCCTTTCGTATCCAGCACCATACCCACTGCGGCGTATCGTTTAAGTAATGCTTGGTATTGCATTGGCTCAGGTTGTACCGTCTGTTTTGGCGATAATTTTCTGAATAAAAACCCGTCTAATAAGTTAGCTTTTTCTATCCAGCGCTTAAGCAAACCTACGGTCTCATCCGAAATGTAGCCGTAAAATCCTTCACCCGATTGATCAGTTTTTGATTTTGGAGCAAAAATGGTTTTAGCGTCACAATCAATGTGGTTTAGCTCAATATCGACGATGTTAGACGCGCGAAACAATGTATCTAGAGCAACATTAATGAGGACGGCGTCACGTAAACCCAATAATGTTGTTAGCTCTAAGGTGCGATTAAGCTTTTGTACGTCGCGTAATTTAAGAGGCTTTGCTTGTTTCTGTGCAGCAGGTTTTTGTTTGAGTTGCCCAGATACAAACTTGGTAAAAAGTTTTGAATGCTTCCATGGATCGGGGAGTTCAGAAATGCCAATGAAAAATCTGATCGAGGCTAATTTCCGTTTAATACTATGATGAGCAAGCGGGCCGGCAACCATAAATTCGAGGTACGCTTTACAGCTTTCTTTTGTAAGACGCCAATCACTGGCCATTGCCGGCATTCCATTTTTTCTGCAGAACGCCAAGTACTGAGCAAAGTCTTGTTGATACGCTTTGCGCGTATTTTTTGACATTGTTTGCCAAACGTCGTCGCGAAGTTCAACAAGATTGCTAAGTACAATTTCTTTGTCAGCGTCGTCGATCGCAAAGTCATGTTGTGAAATGGTGATGTTCGTATTCATACTGTTATTAATAAAGATAAACCTAATTATCTATACTAATAGAATAACGGCAATTAGCAAGGCGGATAGGTGATTTATTTATGACGTGTCATATTAGTCTAAAAAAATTATAGACTGCCAATTTACCGCGTAAATCACCAAAAAATCATTATGACATGTCATGATTTTATTAGTAGAAAATTAAAAATATGGTGGGCTGTGGGGAGTATATTTTCTATTTAGATTTTAGAGTTCTGATTAATTCAAGACAACGCATTGCATTTTCCATCGCATTTGAAAATGAAACGAGACTTGTTTTATCAAATTGAAAGCTGATTCTAGATGTCGACTTTTGCTCAGCAGTTCCTTGTCGTATGGTTATTATATTATCGTATACAAAGAGCCCTTTTACTTTCACATCTTCTTCGATAAAACCAAAGTTGAATGGTAACGTGTAGCCTTTGGCTTCCATTTTCTTTTTAATTTCATTCAATGTCTCAGCTGCGAACCTTTCTGAATCGGAGGATATGGGAGAATGAAACAGCCACAATTTACGTGCTCTCCTAACGATAGGTGACACCCCGACACAAACATGCAAACGCTTGTTAGGGTGTTGAAAATAGCTTTTAGGTTCTAGTAATTTTTTCAATTTCCGTCCTTGTCAGAATACTACATGAAAAAGCGGCAGGAATTATGCCGCAGTATATTGTGTCTTAAAGTACCTTAAATTGTCATTTACAATTTCATCAACAATTGACAATTCAAAATCACCATCTTTTTCTAAACCTCGATTCTTACGCAATCGCTCCATTTCAGCCTCAATAGTTCCAGACGGATAACGTTTAACAAGAATTTCATTAGCTATGTCTTCACCCAATACTTTTCCTAGCTGCTTTCTAACGTAATCGTCTTCTTGGATTGAATTAATCCTCCAAAGAAACCCCGGGCCGACTGTTGAAATCAATTTATGTTGCACAGTCCCACGTTTCGTCCTAAAAATATTTAAAGATGTTGCGCCAGAAGCGCTAGGGGAACGCATTTCATTTTCCAGAATGGTTTGCAGTGAAGCCTCTAGCTGGAATTTTTCAACGCAGTCCTTAACGTTTGCTGGGCTACCAGAGCCGAGAATACTAACCGCGTTAGCTAACTTGACTATTGGATCAGGTATGGCTTTAACAAGTTGTGTGGCCAGAACAATATCGATACCACCCTTACGACCCTCTAAAGTAGTAGTTTCAAGCATCGATTCAAAAGTGGTTATTCCTCCGCCACGGTGCACTTCATCGACACAAAACCGCTTAGCTAGGCGCTTTAGTCGCTGTATTTCTTTTGAATAAATAGCGCGGCTATTTATGTCGTATAGACCATGTTTTTCTGGTATTTCAGGCAACTGCTCATCGTACAGAAAGAAGTCACTCGTTAGTATGTTTGTCGCTAACGTATAGAAGATAGTATTTTGTTTATTAGCGGCAGGACCTTTCCCACGAGTCACATCATCCAAATCAAGACTAATGATTTTAGCGCCCTGTAAATTCCACCTTGTTCTACCAGATAGGATGGGATAATCGTCCATGGCACCAGAGAGCTTGCGGGCAATAAATATTAATATTGGCTCACCCATTGGAGTCGTTAGACCTTCGAATTCATTGGTTAAGCGCTCATTGGAAGTCAAGCCAACCAAGTAAGGGATATCCGGAACGGCTTGCTGCTGAGCTAACATTTGATGTGGACTGTTATTAATATAAAGAAAATCTGCAACGTCCCACCAGAACACTTTATTTCGGATCGGTGTAAAGTCGAGACGCTCTAATTCATCATCCACATCTTTAATTAAACCAGGTCGGTAAACTAACGCGGTAGTCCTTTCAGATGTGAGCGTATAAGCTAGCTTAATTAACGAACTAATGACCTGGTAAGTTCCTTCATAGGGAAGGTCGCTATCATCAGGAAGTGCGAGAGTGACCAACATATCCCGTATAGAACCCAACTGCGCTGACGTTGGAAGTCTGAGAGTAGGCAAGGTATCAAGAATGTTTTTTTGAAATTCTTTGGTATTTTGTAATCGATGGTACTGGGCAAGATAGGCTTGATTTTCAGGGAGCAGAGAGCGCACCAACATGATAAAGCCGCGCGAAGTCGTACCCACATCTATCTGGCGAATATAAGCAAGTTCATTAAAATCGGGATGCAACAGTAAAGAGAAGTTATCACATGCTAACTCGGCAGATTTGCCGAAACCCATGGGTCCTAATATCACTTTCAACCAGTAGTCCATTTGTTTTGAGAAAGGCTGAGTGGGGAATAGTTTACCTTCTGCAGTCCGTAATATCCGAGAGCCGGTATCCCAAATAGATGAGGGCCTAGAGATGGGCATAAGTTGCATGGTTTCATTAAGTTCAAAGGGAAGTTGGCTTGCAGCTTTTCCGCGAGATAATCCTGGTATGGAACTCATGAACGTTTCGACAGGATCGCCTTCAACGCTTTCACATTCTATCCCCCCCCAACTTTGAAGGCGCTTAACGATAATCTCTCTTTGTTTTTTAGCATCTTGCTCAGACTTTCGGGACCAAGTTGAAACATGAATTCGCAGGTCGACAAAATCCCCTCCCGCCTCCTGAACGGCGATTAAATTATCATATGAGCTAGAGATTTCTTTGTTATCCGTATGCTTGATAAGGGAAAGAATGCTCGCTAACCCCACCTTCCACATGAGTGAATTGCTGGAATGCTTATTGAAAGAATAAGTAAGCCTAAAGGGTATATTCTCTTTTTTAATGCTTCGTAATAACGAAGCAAAAGGGAGCGGCTTTTTCGGCAAATACTTGACAGAAAAGGGGGCAATAAATGTATCACCGATTTGCATTGTCGTATAAGTTAAGCGTTCAGCCATTCGCGGGATAAGCTGGTCTTGCAGTTTAGGCATGCCAAAAGCAGAGTAATCACTATCACCAGATTCAACGGGGCGATAGGTGTATTTGTCTCCCTGTAAAGCAGGTCTCCAGCTGAGATCGGTAAAGCCAGAATCATAGGAATTTCTTAGGTGATACGCATATTCGTGAGTGGTCTCAAGATCTATCCATATACCAGCATTCTCAAAATCATCCTTGAGGGCAGACAAGGTTGCTTCGTGCCTGTGTAGATAATATGAAGCACCATGTATTAAATTTTGTGCATCGGTCATTTTGGGAGTTTTTGAACCCAGCTTTTCAGTCAGCTCTTTAAGCTGCTGGGTTTCTTCTCGTGTCAGAGAGGTAAGTTGAGTACGCACCACCAGCAAGTTTGTTTCGGTATGACAAAACCGAGTCATTACCTCAACTTGCTCATCGATGATATCAGTTGAAAGGAAGCCTATTTTGCTAGCGACTCGACGCGCACTTTTGCCATATACTTCTTCGATTTCTTCTTTGGTTTTATCAGTATCTAATTCAAAAGACCATTCAAAACTAGTATCCCCATTCGACATATACCCTTTCATGGCGCTTTCAAGCTTAAAGACCGTATCGGCAAATTCATCAGATTTCATGGCCTTTTTTGTGCCGCGCACATTGAAGGCACTTACCAGACTGCAATCATCCATTAAGAATGTATGTTTATTAACATTCGTATCGAGCGATACAAAATCCTTTGGGCTTTGAGAAAGTACATATGATGAAATAAGCTGGAAGAATGTCTCTGTAGACGACAATAACCGATCGGAAAACGTCTTTTTGGATTGATGGTACATATCAGTTCCTTTATGAACTGGTCTTTGACCAGTATTCGTAGATATGGGAAAATGCTACAAAGTTAGGCACATACCTTAAATCTTTGAAGTATTTTGCATATTCATTGCGGTTTAGGCTGCTAATCACCGTTAGGCCAACAGCCATTTCAGCGCAAGTTTGTGGCTCCTCTTCAGTGAGGAATTGAAAGTCTGAGTGGGTAATTTCACTCTCAAGTAATTGCTCGAAAACGGTCTCTGCTCGCTCTCGTCTAGCGCTATCACCACTTAAAATAGCGAAGCCAATTTCACGGGATAAACTGGTGACTTCGGATTGAGATAAGTCACTGGCCATGATGATAAAACCATGGTTGGCCAAATTACGAACGGGCCTTTGCAATTGGAGTGCACTGGCGCATATGGCACAGAGCACTTCTTTATTTACAACCTGCATAAAGCCACTCAATACACTTTCTGAGGGGGCGCTTTGATATCCGCAACAGGCGCACGTAAAGCGCGCCTGTTTCAGCTTCGCCCACTGCGCCCTATCAACTTTTTGATTCAAGTCTGGAGGGACAGTAGAGTCTATATAGAGGATATTAAGCATGGGTTAACTAATCGCGAATCAGGTTAATAGTCGTATCTACTTCTGTACTATCACCAATGAATTCAGTGTTCAACGCAACAATTATGGCCATCAAACTAAACAATGCAGCCCCGAGAATCACCTGATATCCTGCCGAGACCTTTGATTCATTGGGATTTTTCGACATCAACCCTGCCACCCCCATAAAAGCGACGATAAAGCCATATAGGCCCGCCGCCCCTACTACCAAGAGCAACACCGCTTTTAATATATCTCCGCCATTGCCCAACATATCTGACACACCTGCATTATCAGCAGCAAATACATATAGCGGCGTTGCAGCCATTAACAGTCCGCCCATAGCGAGCTTAGAAACTGATTTTAATGTACTTAATTTTTTCATTTTGTAATTCCAACCTTAATCAATTGTAAAATAATCTGTGCCAATAGATGAGTATCCAAATAGCTCACCGATTGCATCGCTATAAGCCGCAATTCCTAAGAAAGCGACACTTAAAAAAAACATGAAAAAGCACTTTCCAGCCCACCCTTTTTCGTTGTAAGTAACCCCCTCCTTCCAATTGTATAAAACGAAAAATGACAGGACATAACTGTAGTAGCGCAAGTAGTACACAAGCACATTGGCTATAGTGTCTGTTGTATCATCACTGGATTCAGTGAATGAATTGAGTGTGGAATAGTCCGCATAGGTTTGACTTATTTGATAATTACCGGCCTCGACCAAGCTGCCAGACGTGAACATAAAAGCCCCAATAACAATTAAGGTGACGCCCCCCGCTTTGCTATTGGTGCCTGGGCGGCTCTGTGACTCTTTGCTAACCAGTGCCTTTACACCCTGATAGGCCGTTATAAAGCCGACAACCCCAAACATTGCACGGGTCAAGGTATAAAGACTAGGAACTAAACTTCCAAAGTTATTCAGAATCTCGACTGCGCCAATCATCAATTACCCCCGACGAATTATGCAATCAGGGGTAACAACGGCCTTTGAGGCTTCCACAATGTCTGATACCGCGCCACAGTTAGGAATTTTAGACTGCAAACTCACGGTCAACTTCTGCTTTGTGATTGGGTTGTAGAGCATCGCCACTTTTTTTCTATAATCTGCGGCCATCAACTCCCAAGGTGCTTTTAACGTGACAGGCTTAGGCTGATTAGCTTCCTGTTTTATGCGTTGCTCGACTTTGACTTGCTCTTCTATTTCAAGTTGCTTTTCTAATTGAGCTTTTTGAATCGCCTCAATGCTGCTTTGATTGTTGGCCATTGATGCTTTTAAACCTGTCATTTGGTCAGTTAAACGCCCGACGTGCGCTTTTAAAACACTGACTTGCCCTTGGTATTCTTTATTAATACCAACCGAGCTCGCTTCTGGCTTTGTTTGCAACTCGCTTACCGAGGATTCAATTGCATCTAAGCGAGAAAGCAAAATATTAATAACTAACCCATTTTGCTTCGCGACCTCGTATGCCGATAGCGCTTGGTCTTTATAAACATCAAACTCTTTTACAGTGGACGATACTTGATTGAGCTGAACACCAAGATCTGAATACTGATTTTGACTTTGTGAAATGACTTCGTTTAATTTGGTATTCCATAAATCACTTTTCACATCCCCGCTACTTAACGATGGGATATTCACTGAACTCACTAATTTAGAAATATCATTACTATCCAAGAAGACAGCTGCGACTCCTACAGAAAGTAGCACTGAACTTAGCAGTATATATTTGAGCTTGAACTTACGCTGACTTGGAACCGCTTGTTCTTTCTCCACATCAAAAGCGCTTTCACTTTCCTCTGCTTCTGACGTTGGCTCTGGCTGGCTTCCAGCTTCAACTATAGCGTCTAGTTCATCATAATTATTTTGTTTTGCGGTCATACATCCCCCACTACTATTTATCGATGAATTTACAGCGGTAAAACTTTCAAAACAAAGTTTCAACGCTGTCAAATCCAGAAAGATTGAAAAATGGATTGCCCCTATAAACGGGGCGATTTTTAGAGGTAAAGAGGTTGTGTTAACTTGATCACAATCTCTTGATTTTGAGGAATGTAAGCGGTTGTCGGTCTATTTACTCGCTCTGCCAAAACTGGAGTAAACGCATCACCGGTATCGGCTAGCCCTTTTACGGCAATCTCACCATAATCAAGCCCACTAATAACTCTAACGGTCGAAGTGGTTGTTCCATCGGACGTAGTTTCTGTCTCAGAATCCAACGAGTCAGAAATACCCTCGCTGATACCGGAACCAAATTGCGCTAAGAATAAGCCACCATATCGATACCAAAAATGTGTATCGATATCTGCTGCTGTTCCCGCGCTACCTGTGACTGGATCTAACCCTATTCCACTAAATGGTTGGCAAGGTTCATTGACCGGACAAATTCTATTGAAACTCAGTACTACATTGTCGTATTTGAGTACAGGCTTGGCATACGCTACCGCTAAGTAAGTGCGCGAACCACGCTTGCCTGACACAATCTTTACTTCCAATTCATCGTTGAAGTCGGTATTCATTTCTTGTGAGGTTACGGCATATAAATTGTCACCTGCCCCGGCAATGAATTCTTTTCCCTTATTCGGATCGGTGTTTTCATCAACTTCCCCATCCTTTAAAGAATCCGATGGTTTCCCCTGACCTTTTCCCGTGTTATTTGATTCTGGAAGCTCTACATATTCAGATTCGGATACATAACGCTGGTCTACTGAAGCTTCAATGGTTGCAAGATCTTTACTAAACTCCTGCAATATGAGGTTAAAACGTTTAGCAAGTCGTTCCTTTTCTTTTAATGTAGAGCTTGTTAAGTCCACCAGTGGTTTTGTGGTATCACTAGTTGCTTGAGATTGAACATCCTGTGCGGTTGCTTCAGCGGTAGTTTGAGTTTCTACTGCCGGCACAGTAGGTTCAGACGCTTCTTTTGCTTCAACAAATGGACTTGCCAATAACTCCACTGAACTTGGCTGGCTTTTCTGAGCACTTTGATTTGCATCCAACAAACCAACATCTGATAACTTAACGGGCTTGCCATTAATTTCTATACGGTCCTTTTTACTGTCAACCAGATAGCCTTCTGGGTCTAATTCAATGTATTGCCCGTGATATCGTAACCTTTGTCTTTTGGAATTTAGTAGTCGACCTTTTTCATCGGCATATACCAGCTCCCCATTACTGAGAAGGGGGATGCCTTTCGCGTCAACGATGGCCATATCGGGAGTAGTGAACTTATTGCTACCTTCAATGGCTTTTAAATTATTCAGACGAGATGCGCGTATTCCTGAAGCCGTAAGTAGTTCACCGCCTTTGTCTGTAATATTAAGTGAAGAGGCCAGATCGCCATTTCGGTTAATCAACTTGCCTGATTCAGAAATCATGACGTGATTACCCTTGGCATCACGAACTACTTTATTATCTTCATCAATTAGATGACCCGTTTTACGGTCGATCTTTAAGGCTTTACCGTTCTGCATGTAAGGCTTACCGTTTAGGCCAACGAGATGACCATCTTTAGTTAGGTATATGTCTGAATCGCCTATTTGCTTCATCTTGGCCGTGACTGGCTCACCATCGCCATAAAGCAAAGTTCCATCCCCAGACATAAAGAGAGCATCTTCAATCACTTCTCCCTTGGCATCTACAAAATGTCCGGAATCACTCAACATGACAGGTCTTCCATCCTCCGTGAGAATACGCTTTCCGTCTTCGGTATATAAGAAGCCATCATCTTTTCTGATAACGTTCTGTCCGTTATAAGTAATGGGCTTGCCATCTTCCCCTAAGACATAACCATCTTGGAGCGTAAAAGCGCCAAACTTACCCGCTCGTTCCGATTTGAAACCAGTGTTAGCAGTCAGTGGTTTTTGATTATTAGCAAGGGCCACTTGATTACCTGAACTGTCGATAACTTTACCGTCAGGATTTAAACGAAGGGCTTTACCATCTTTCCCTTTGATAACTCGCTTATAACCATCCATCAGTGTCCCATCAGGTTGATGGACGTAAGCCTGCTCACCGTTTATTGATAATGGCACATTGCCTTGAGTGAGTAGGTCAGTGCGACTTGGAATATCTAAAGAATTGTTTAGTACTTTATTACCATTTGAATCCGTCAAAAGAGGTGATGACAACAAATCACCAGCACCATCAACCAACTGGCCTTTTGAATTAATTTTAACGGTCTTACCATTGGGCGTCGTAATAATATTGTTATTCTCATCGACTAAAGTACCATCGGCCCTTTGATAAACGGGCTTACCATTATAGTAAAGCTGCTTTCCGCCTTTTGTGACCGAGCGCAAGACATTATTTAAAGAGTCATCGTCGAACCCTGCACTGAGGCCTGTGTTTCCAGTATAATTTCCATTGGCATCTTTGAAGATAGGAAGATCAACAACTTGATCGTCCTCATTCAATAATTCTCCCTTGCTAGATAGGTGAAGCTTCTTACCAGTAGGACCTAAGATAGGGTTGTTATTTGCGTCCACCAGCGTCCCATCAGCTCGTTGATAGACTGGTTTCCCATTATAAAAAAGTGGCTGACCATTTTTCGAAAGCTGTTTTAATGCCAATTTATTGAGTTTATCAAGCTCGCTAGTAGTGACTGCTTTTCCATCAGCCGTTGTCAGTTTCAGTTCCTCAATGGCGTTGCCGTTATTATCAATAATCCCTTTTTCGCTGTCGTAGTAAACTGCTCTACCGTCCTTTGTTTTAATCTGATTACCATTGGCATCAACAAGTGTTCCATCAGCACGCACGAACGCGCGTTTGCCATTAACAAAAACAGACTTGCCGTTTTTAGTCAGGGGAACCGCTGAACCGTGAATCCCAAGCCCTAATTTTCTGTTGGCTTCTGCAAAAGGTTGGTTCTTGTCATTCATGACTAGACCTGTCTGCGGATCAATGTGCAATGGCGAATTCAACGGGTCTAAAACAGGCTCTCCGTTTTCATAAATGAGCTTACCATTTTGCTCATATACGGCCCGACCGCCAATTTTCAGGGGAGTGCCATCCGCACCAAGCACCTGCTTAGCTACACCAAAAGTACTATTAGTGACCTTTCCCAATTTCGTAGAAAAACCATCAAGCGTAGCTGGATTACCATTTTCCGTAGTAATTACACCGGAGTCAGATAAATACAAGGACGCTGAATTCTTATCCAAGACGGGTGAGTTGTCGACATAAACTAAACGGCCATCGGCAGTTCGATAGACCGCTTTGCCATTGTGCTGCAGAGGGCTTCCATCAGCCGATAAAACTAATGCGTTCTCGCTACTACTTGGTAGGCTTCCGTCTTGGCGAAAGACAACACCATCCGCACTTGTTAGACTTAAACCCAATTTGACTGCTTTTGAGTTTTCATCCACAAATTGACCGCTTTCGCTCAAATACACGCGGTTTCCATAAACATCAACTACAGGTAAAAAGTCATAGGTTCTAAGACCAATCAATCCATTAGAACGGAATAAGTTGTAATCAAAGAAGATGTCCTTTTGTTTGTATTTAACGGGTTTTCCGTTTTCAGTACTTAGTAAGCCATCAGAGGTATGGAATATATCGCTTAAACCTCTTTGGGTTAGCTTTCCAACGCGACTAATTAAATGACCAAATCGGTCGTATGCCACCCCAAGACTATTTTTTAATAGCCCTGTTTGCACGCCGCCCTTTCCTACTTCGACTTGAAGAAGCCCCTCTTTATTAATCGATACAGGCGCCCCTTTGTGGTTTAACAAGTTGGCGCCATTTGAACGAAGTACATCACCGATGGTCACGGTTACCTGTTCTCCATAGTGAGAGACAGTAACGCCAAATCTATCTTTAAGGTTTAGAGCCTCATCTAGAAACAAGTCTGAATTACCAAGACGGTCAATAGTCAATAATGGTGAACTTAATTTCCCAAGGTTATCGATCATGATTCCGTCATAGCTAAACAGAATCCCTTCCGACTTAAAGACCTCCCCTTTAGGGTCAGTTAAATATCCGTTTGAATTTTGCAAAACAGAAGAGTTTTCCCAGCGGATCGCAATTCTGTTGAGATTAACCAGTTCTCTTTCAATATTTCGATATACAAACGAACCCGCATGACGAATCGGTTTTGAATCTACAGTGGCTAACTGTCCTTCCTTGGTGATATAAACGTCTGTATTTGCCACACGCTTCATATTCCCTGGCTTGTTCGCTAACAACCCGTTTCCAAGTACTAGATACCCCTCTTGAGTTAGCAGAGCGCCTTGTAGAGCGATATTCTTATTGTCTTTATCTATGAAAGAGCCATCTGTAGACAAGAACACTGATTTACCGTTAGCGAGTTTGATAGCACTGCCATCTTCCCGTTCGAGAATACCGTTAAGTCCTATACGAGTATCACCTTGCAAGAGCTGATATCTGCCAGTTGCATCTTCGTTAACCAAAAACCTATTTTCATCAACATAGACATCGCTTTGCCCTACTTGTCTTACCATTGATGATTTACCGTCAAAATCAACCCCGTTTCGAGAAAGCATTTCTCTAAACTGCTGGTCAGACATGGGTTCACAACCACATGCACCAAAGGTTGCGGGCGTCCCGCTGCCAGCCATATCATCCAAAACAAATGGGATAGACATACCTCCGTTTTTAGCCCGTGCAGCTTGATAGTCTTCAAGATTTTGCTCTTCAATAGCTTTACGGTATGCAGGGTCAAACTCGGTACCGGCTTTTGGTCTGCCGACGTCCTCGGAAAATGAAACTGGGCCGCTATTTGTTTTTTCTGGCTCTGAGGTGATCCCTATAAGGAATGCAATAATGATCGCGATTATTGCTGCCGCTCCAACCCCTAACAATATAAACGTCAGAAGAGGTCGCTTATGTTCTGAAAAAATATGATTTCTAAATTTAGTAACTGAAGTTTTTAGCATTGCTTTCGACCACTCGATTTTTAAATAACTTAACTATGATTTGTTCATTACCATCACCAACCATAGTGATGGCTGGAAGATATGGAATGCGATAGGCTTTGTAGCCTCCAGTACCTGCTTGCCCTTCGAGGGGACGAGGTACTTTTGAGTAGTAAGGCGACCGAATGAATACAGCATTGCCTTCCATCCAAGCTTTCACTTTTGGATTGTCAGTTTCGATTTGCTTATAAGATTTAGGAAGGTTATTGCCGCCCATAGCAATGTCCCGCATGACATCATCGTTTGACATCAGAGGAATGCCAGTAGGGACATAATTACCAGATGAATATGGTCCAGTCCGAGGTAGTTGTAGCACTGGGCTTGGGTGATACTTAGTTGTATTGGCTATAAGCTGAACGTTGATTACTTCTTTCATACCCTGCAACAGCAGTGTCATATTCGTACCACCAGCGCGATTAACACTGACTATCTTTAGCTTTGACAATGTGTTCATGTTAGTTAAAGAGGTGCTTTTAGGTTCCAGCTCACTTGCCACCGCTGAAACTGTGCTTTGGTCTGCTTCCGATACATCTGAATCGCCACCTAACTGACTTAATTTAAAATTACTATTGCCAGATGAAAAGTATTGAATGGGCCATGGACTTCCGTTGCCATCGATGACGGATAAGTGAGAATCCCAACCAGGAGCTAAATATATGCGGATAGGTTGCGCAGCTGGGTCCATTGTTACAGGAATGATTTCAAGCTTTGCCTTTGGCGGCGGTAAATCCAACAACGCATCTTTCTTTTCTTGCTCTTGTTTCAGATATTCTCGACGCTGCTCAGGTGATAAGCCTGCTTGTTTCTTTTTTAGATATTCCCACGCCCATTCTGCTAATTGCTCATCTTCGATATGGTCAGCAGTTTTTGCATCAGTTGTATGTTCGATCAAACCAGTAGGTAAATCTTCAACCCTAGTTGTGGCTGCAAAAACGCTTGTGGTAAGAAGAGTTAAAGAAAGTGCGAACGCTAACTGTTTCATCTTCATCGTCTTCCCCCAATTGGTTCATCAGAATATTCACTGATTGCAAGTCCGAATCGGTTCCTAGATCGAGGTACACGCACCAGAGTCATATGCGCTATATAGCTTGAGCCTGCGGATGTAAATTGTCCGCCCCCGATGTACCAAGTAAAGGGCAATTCAATTTCCCAGCTACTTCCGTCATCTGCTATATCAACAATCCTTGGTGCCTCTGTAATTTCGGCCCAAGTAAGCTGGACACCTGTGTTAATTGTCCTAATGATTTGTGAACGGTCTAATGCCTTTACAAACTCTCTGTGTGCATCGCTATTTACGAAGTCACGCTCAAAGCTATCTGTTTGCAACTGCCAATCGGTTGTTGAGTATTTATGTAACTTTGATACGAGTTCGCCCGCACGAAGTTTGACATCCCCTTCGTTGACTGTAGGGATACTCGTCTCGCTCAATTCGATGATCCGGTTCTCTTCATCAATCCCGTATGCGAGCTCAACCATATCGCGCTGTGAGAGCGATAAAACGCTGTAGCCTAATGTTGCTGACGCTCCTATCGAAATAACGATTAGCCCAAGTAATACTTTGGATAATCGTATTAACGACTTATTCCTATTCAAGACTATATTGGCGGGAGAAGAAACGCCCTCATCCCATACGACAACTGCACTAGGCTCACCTAGCAACAAACGCAGCTCATTTTCTAAATCACGGTCATTGGTCATAATTTTCTCATGCTTAAAACTTCAATTTGAAGGCCATATAAATTTACGGCTCTAGGAACGCTAACCAGTCTCATGTACATGGTTACAAAACGGGTGATAGTCTTACCTGATGGGTTGCGGAAGGATTGGACTGCGGTTGTCCTAATTGAATATTTAGTTTCGTTTCCCTCGGTAACCAAATCTGTAATGGTTGTTTTATGTTTAACCGGAGAATACGCATCAACGATAATATTATTGCTTGCTATCCAAGCGATTGAGCCATCTTCATCCCGCCCGCCAGATAACGGTTCTAGATAATATGTTTTGTAAGCTTCTTTGCTGGCAAATAGGCTTTCAATGTTTTCTAGCTGGTCATCTAGTTGTCGAAAATGAAGCGAGAGTAATTCACCCGTATAGACTTCAGACACTCTTTTCAGCGAGGATAAAGACATGGTTGGCCTATAAACTGGCTCTAATGTTGTGACACTTCTGTCGGGACTCACAAAGGCTGGCGTATCATAATTAACTAACGACCCTTCATAGGCGACCTGCACCCCCAACGAAACACTCAATACCAAAAAAAGTAACAATACCGGCAGGTACTTCTTTTCGATGCTCATCTGACGCTCTATATTTTCGTTCACGACGTAATCAATGAACTCTTGGTCAATCGTCACTGTTTTTTCAGTCATGTGTACGCGCTTTTTTGTTGCGGACATTCAGCAAAGAAACACCTATCCGAATGAGGTATTCGGAAGTACAAACTAGTATTTGCTGGAGTTGTTCAGCATGAACTTTTTTAAGTTCATCACACAGCTCAACGCTAACTGAGGCTTTTTGCTTTTCAATTATCAATTTAATACTTAAAAGCCCTTCGTATTGACCTCTGTTATCTTTCCCCCCAGTAACCACCAAATCTTTCAGTGGCAAAGCGGTGTATTTAAGCACCTGTAATTGTGTCTCAATTGGAAGTTGCAAAAACTCTTCTTCTAATTGAGTTTTACATTCAATTCCTTTCGCACTCCCCTCGCGAGAGACATCAACACTTATTCTAAAATCATCCAAAACAAAGCCCTCCACTATTTGCATGGCTTGTATGTTCAGTACTTCCACTTTTCTAAGCAATGATTTTCCGGATATGGCGACATTTAGTATTCGTCGTAGCCTTTCCTTTGGCCGTAGACTTTTTGTTAAAAACATAGCGGGAAACTTTATGCGCTTTAAACAACTATTTTTATTCAGCCTGTTGGCATTTACGCATGTAAATAGCTCTCATGCACAGGAGCCCCATACCGAATCAGTTTATGGAACATTGCAGACTTTGGCGCATCACAAAGCGCTGGGAATGGTGAGAATGTATTTTGGTGCCGAAGCAAAAATCACAGAGTTTTCACCCTCTGTCGCTGGCTCTTATCGAATAATTATTTCAGATGGGGGTGCTAGTCGAGAAATGTACTTAATGAGCGACCTCCAAAGTCTCATTGAAGGAAAGCTTTACACTCCCCTCATTCGCTCTGCTGCAAGTGCGCATGGGATCAGTGCGTTGGAGAAGTACACACAAAGAAATCAAGCCGTCGATAAGGCTGCAAATTTTGTTAAGTCTTCTGTCGAAAGTATAAACAAAGACAAATCAATCACGGTAAACACGGCGGCCTCCTTGCTGAATAGCGGATTCAACGATCTAAGAAAGACCGAGCAACCCGCCAAATATAAAGTGAAAGATTCCAGAGAAATTAGCGCGGAGTTTTACCAAAAGATTACAGAGCTGCAAAACATAACGGTTGGTAGCAGCAAGAAGGAAATCTATTTATTCATTGATTTAAATTGTCCGGCATGCCGGAAATCCGAACCAAGATTAAAGCCTTTTATCGAGCGCGGGCAACTGACTGTGAATTACATTCCTGTTGGCTTTTTGTTAGATAGCTATGACCGTAAAAACAAGGAAATTACCGATAGCGAAGCCAAGGCTATGTATGCCCTCATACCTCAAAGCGAAGATAAACGTGCATTGCTACTTCAAACGTTACTTAGTGCATCTCACGTAGACGAGCTTATCGATGTTGAAGCACCACAAGCTTTGAGAAATCGCGGGTACAAATACATGAAAGAAAATACCCTTTCGTTTTTTAAACTTCCAGTGCCGGCTACTCCAATGGCCGTATATCTAAGCAATGGCTACCCCAGATTTAAGGCGCTCTCCGAAAACAATACCACCCCAAGCAAATTAACCGACCTAATTGAGCAGATAGATAATGTTGATTCATAAATGAATCACATAAAGCTAGTGGCTGTTGGTGTTTAAGCCAACGTTATTTCTAATAGGTGTACGGTAATAGATAGAGTTTTTTTAATGGCTACAATAATAAGAACTGCTGATGTTGATTTATCCAATCCATCGCCAAACTGGAAAGTCTTAGCAGAAAAATACACACAGCAAGTACTAAAGCTTCCACAAGTAGAAAGCGGATTAGTTTCTAAAGCCCAAGCCCAAAAGTGGCTGTCTAATGCTGCACAGCTATTAAGCGAAAATGAGTTGCGCCGTGAAATTCATAGTTCAAAAGGGTTTACGGAACAGGATATTCGCGCGCTATGGGCACATGATCACAATGAGTACTATGCCAAGTACCACGCTTCCGAAGTGTATTCTCTCAAACGTCTTGAATCGATAAAAATTCCCACTGAACAAGACCGCAAACAGGTTGTATTACAGTCCCTTTTTAAAGCTTTAATCAAGGATAAATACAACCTGCAATCAGCAAAGTATTCTGACCAAGCACAGTCTATTCAGTCAGATCATAACTGGGTTAATTCAAGTCCTTCACTAATGAAAACAGAGACGGGCGAAAATATCCTCATCTCCATAAAATTTAATTACCAAAAAGATATCACCCAATCTGATGATATTCGCAACCACGTACAAATCCTCTCTCTATTAAATAGCCAACAACGTGTAGATAGCGCATATCAGTACAACATCAATATTCCAGAAGGAAAATTAGACGTTCTATCCAGTACAGCACTATTAGGCAGTGACGCATTTAAACAATCCCTAAATCTACTAAAGATTTGGGACACCCATGCCACGGACATGAACGTCAACTTTGAGAAAGTCACCTATTCAAAATCCTTATTCGGCAGCATTAATCAAGTAAGTCAAGCGCATTGGGATTATTTGCTAACTGGCCAAACCGTAGAAATGCCCCTTGATAACAAAAGCCAAATGACAGCACAGCAAGAATCAGCATTTCTTCCTGTGGCAAAAAGATATGCCGCGGCGCAAAGACTTCAAGTAGCTGCGTCCAAAGAGTTCGATTCAGTCAAACAAGAAATCGCAGATTTAGTCAGTACCTTTGGAATCCCTAGGAAGATGGATTCGCATTTTGACCTTGTAAAAGTGGGTGCAAGAAACGTGTTCGATTTAGACAGAGCAGTTAACTTCCTACAACGTTCAAATGTCGATCCTGCTCATTACAGTAGTGCTAAATATGACATCGATTCTCTTGCAAAAGAGGCCACCAGCAAAGGCGTTGATGTCGAAAAATACCGCTCATATAGCGCTCCAAACAAAGAAAAAGTTATCACAACACTAGAAGTCCTAGGGGTCGATAAATCGCAATTCAATCAAAGTGCAAATCACATCCATTTCACAGGGCAAACAAGAGGGGGCGTTTACGACCGCGTAAGTGAACTAGAAGGGCAAACACAAGCCACTATTGAAGACGCCATTACCACCATTGCCAAAGGCATCAGCCTTCCCCCTGAAGTAGAACTCAGTGAGCACACCGAAACGTCACCGGAGATGTAAAGATGAACAAATCAATTTCAAACGGAATAATACAGGTTACAGGCTATAACAAAGATAAAGAAATCATCGAAGGTTTGCTCAAAGGTAAAGAAGATACTCCCATTAGCATGGTCTTTAGCAAATACTCGAAAGGTCGTAATTTTGTTCAGACGTTCATTGATGAAAACAAAGGCGGCTATGTACCAATTGGTTCGTTTATTCATGCTCGTTTCTTAAAAAAATTAACCGATAAATCTGAGTTCTATGCGGCTGCCTCTGCGTCGGTATTAACCAAACCTGATAGCGGGTTAAATGCATACGTAGCTCCAGTAAAAGTCGATGCTGACTATACAGTACTCAGGAAAGCCAACAGTGCAAACAAGGGCTTTAAAGCTTTATTTGCTAGCGTTTTGGATCAGGATTTCACATCGATACGCAAACTGAGTGACTTGGAGAGCACATTACTATCATTGTTGCACGAGTCATCTCCTATGGGGGCAAAAGCCAAACGAGGTGCTTTGTTACGCATAGGCTATACCAGGGCGAATGGTGAGAAGAAAACAATTCCGGTCGAATTCATTCCCCCATACAACGTACCGTTAGAAGTATCAGTGAAGCATTTTATCAAAACATCTAAGGAGCTTAAAAAGGCCCTTAATGTAGCCAAAGATGCTTTGACCAGTACACAAGGGTTGTTTGAAGTATCCGGACTAAGTCGCGTTCTGATAAACGACTATGGAAACATAGAAAATGTTCAGAAATATAAAAATCATAAGGCATTTATTAACCCTGCCAATAAAAAACAAGGGGACTCCTACGCCCTAGCGTCAATAGTGGTTAATCGTGCAAATAGCGCCTTAATCAAACTGAATGTTTTTGATAGCAAATTGAGCAACCCTGCTGGAACAGTAGGTGTGCATGGGCATGATAAAAATGCGTTTTACTCAGTTGAGTATAAAACGAAAGCCCAACAACAAACGATAAACCAACAATTTAAATATCCACTTCGCCACAAAGAGGTTATCAGCTCATCAGGTAAGCGAAGTGGTATAGCGATTGAAGGAGATGTAAACAAGTTAGCCGTTTACAAAGAAAGAATTGAATCTGCTGTCTCTGGTATCACCCCCATTAAAATCACAAATACAAACCAGTACATATTTCCAATTGGAGAAAAAGAGCAGGTCCTAAGTAGTTTATCTGATTTACTCGGGACGCCAGCGATTTATACGCAGAACGTTACATCGGAAGGTAAATACAAAAATAGCTTTGTCATTAGCGGGCATACAGATAAGCCATTTTTTCAAAAAGAGCTTTTACGCGTGGCTGGTGGTTATGAACATTCCGTGCTGAATGGAGATTTCTACTTCCGAAAAGAAGACCGTATCGCCGTTGAAGGCGATTTGAAAGTTCTGCTTTCTAAGCCTCTATTACCATCAACTGGGAGAACCCAAGCGCCCCGTATCTCTTATGCACAATGGGTAGAAGATAATTACCGTGGAAATGGTGATCAAATAGTTAATGACCTGTATAGCGAAATTGAAAGTGTAGCTGACAAAATGGGGATCGATTGGAGCGCCACTTCATCAAATATCATCATTCCCTCGCCTGGCTCCAAGCCGGTGTTATTCAAAGGTGATAACAACGTCAAGACGGACTTAAAAGGGCATAAAGGAAGTGCCGCTGTCTTGGCCAGCTCTAATTTCATGCCATTTGAAAACAAGTCAACTGGCAAAACTGAAAACCTGCTGACAGTCACAATTAAATTCTTCAACAAGAAACTTAATTCCGGTGAAGGTGAGGCGACTTTTAACAGCTTTCATGGACTGTTAGATAAGTACAATTTGAGTGTAGGTAGAGGAAATACAAATAATCATCAGAAACGTTCAAAAGAACTAGATGAAAAGTTTGAGCAAAAGGCACTGGAAAATAAGAGAAGATTGGAGAATAAGCGAAAGGAAGATGCCAAGTTACTCGAACAAAGTAGAACTGAAACGCTTAGGTTATGGGAAGGTGCTGGAAAAGAAGATGGTACCCACGCTCAGTTAACCAAAAAGAAACTATCCAGTGCTATTGAGCTGGCGGAATTGAAAAGAGTGCATGGCCGTAACCCATTCTTCATGTTCGCCATTTATGACATGCAAGATGAGTTCGCCGGGATTCAAAAAATTTATGCGACGCCTTGGGATGCAGGCAAGGGCAAGATGATGAACAAGGTGTACAGTTCAAACATCCCCTTTTCCAATCCAGAAACAGGTGAAAATAATGGTCTACATGGACGTATAGGCCATGATGATGGTAAATCCACCATATACGTCGGTGAAGGCTTCGCCAACACGCTTACCGCTGTATATCTGAAAGGAGGTTATGGGGTTGTTGGCTTAACTAAGAGCAACGCTGAAATCGTTATTTCAATGCTCAGAAATAAGTATCCAGATAGAGAAATAGTACAAGTTGCTGACAATGATATGTATAACCCGAATGGGAATGTGGGTGTACTTTCCGCTGTAGATTCTGCATGGAATTCCAAAATCAACTACACCGTCCCTGATTTTAGCTCACTACCCAACGCCGAAACGTTAAATGATATTAGTGATCTGTATGTGCACGGTGGCGCTAAGCTAGCTAAACAGCAACTAGGTGAGGTGCTTGAACCGCCTAAAGATTTACTTAAATACCATGCGCTGAGACTAAAATATATCAGCAACAAAAAGCGCCAAGACGCGTTAGAAACTGCAGTTAATGAAATATCTAAAGTCATGGCAGAAGAGGATATTGAAAAAATAGCCCCGAACGGTTTAGAAGACTACCTTAGCTCTCACTCAGTCGTACCAACACCAAAGAACAAGGCGGACGAAAAAAACACTTCAACCTTAACTAATCAAACGCGCACAGATAAAAAAAACCAGGTAGAGCAAAATACACCTAACTCTTATGCAGAGCCTACCCCTGCCCCTGTTCAACAACCGCAAAAACAAATGAAATCAGGTTTAGAAATAATTGAGAAGGTAAGTGCGAAAAGCAATTCTCCCTACTTGCTTGTTTTGAGTTACGACGAGGAATCTAAAACTGAAATAGCCAAAGCTTGCGAAAAATTATCTGGCGGCAGAGAGCCAACTTACAACCAAAAGCTGAATGGCTTTATAGTTCCGCACTATCATAAAAACCCACTTGCGGCACTTCTACACTCAAAAACGGGGGCGCCTCAACTCTATTTTGGGAAGCCATATTCAAGCAGCTCTAAAGGCTTTGTGATCCGTGGAGATATTGATAACGCCGCTCGTGATCTAATATCAAGTCAACTGCGCGAAATTGAGCATCATTACAGCTCAAAAGAGCACGGTGTCGTCGTTTCTGACATTCATGCTTTAACGTTGCTAAAACCAGTCCTGAGAAAGTATACAGAAAGAGCCTCACAACCCGCTTATTTCAACCCTAGCGTTCCGCACATTCCGAAGGAAATGATGAGCGACATAACCTTTCTAAGTAAACGGTTAAATGTGCCTAGAAACCATATTATTAAGGCCCAAGCTTTAATAAAGTCCTTTAATAAAAATGTCGCCAATGACAACTACATGATGGCTACATTTTACGCTAAGAACGCGCCAAACTTTAGTCATTTACAGGGTACTGAAAAACACAAAGCAATCTTAATAGCCAGTATTGACGATGCTTTTTCAGCAGAAAACCTGCACCTTTTTGAGACTACTCCCGATATAGTCAAGTACGCAAAAGCACTCATGCAGACCGCAGAAGATTTAGGGGTTATTCCTTCAGAAGAAGAGGAAATAGAAGCGCCCGCTGCCGAGCCAATCGAAGCGCACGCTGCCGAGCCAATCGAAGCCCCCGTTTCTGAGCCAATCGAAGCACCCGTTTCTGAGCCAATCGAAGCACCTGTTTCTGAGCCAGTCGAAGCACCCGTTTCTGAGCCAGTCGAAGCACCTGTTTCTGAGCCAGCCGAAGCACCCGCTGCCGAGC
>TARA_R100000687_G_scaffold11363_1_pt1 | contig 27883 bp, 24 predicted proteins | sample TARA_R100000687 | Tara Oceans TARA_R100000687 (sample SAMEA2622685) | marine metagenome | biome: marine biome (ENVO:00000447); feature: mesopelagic zone (ENVO:00000213); material: "saline water (ENVO:00002010), including plankton (ENVO:xxxxxxxx)" | depth 600 m
GTTCATCGCCACGTTCAGCGTCTTATGCGCCTCTGGGGAAAGCGCGCCCAGCGACATGCCCGGCGTTACGAAACGCTTGCGGATCGAGGTGATGCTCTCCACCTCCTCCAATGGCACCGGCGTGCCCTTGGGCTTGATGTCGAGCAGGTCACGCAGATGGATCGGCGGGTTGCTCTGCATCTTTTTCGAATACTGCTGCCACATCTGATAGGACGCCTTGTTGCAGGCCATTTGCAGCATATGCATGCTGCTCGCCTCCCAAGCGTGTTTTTCGCCCGTCTTGCGCTGCTTGTAGAAACCGCCAATCGGCATCACGACCCCGTCGCCCTGCCAGCCTTTGGCGTGGACTTCTTCGGCTTTGCGCTGAATGCCGACGACACCGATGCCGGAGATACGGCTGGTCATGCCGGGGAAGTACTCGGCACACATGGCGCGCGAAAGGCCCACAGCCTCAAAGTTTAGACCGCCGCGATAAGACGAGATCACGGAAATCCCCATCTTCGCCATGATCTTGAGCAGACCTTGGTCAATCGCCTCACGGTATTTCTGCACCGCCTGCGTCAAGGTCATGTCCAAGAGCCCGCGCTCAATCCGGTCGGCGAGGGAATCTTCGGCCAGATAGGCGTTCACCACGGTCGCGCCGCAGCCCACAAGCACCGCGAAGTAATGCGGGTCGACACATTCCGCCGCACGCACGTTGAGCGAGGTAAAGGTCCGCAGCCCCTTGCGGACGAGGTGACTGTGCACCGCGCTGGTCGCAAGGATCATCGGCATCGCGACCCGGTCGGCCCCGCTGTGCTGATCGGTCAGCACCAGATGGCCCGCGCCAGAGCGCACGGCGTCTTCCGCCTCGGCCCGAATCCGCGCCAGCCCGGCGCTGAGATTGCCGTTGCCCGCCTCAAAGGTGCAGTCGATGGACACGGTATGCACCTTGAACTGCGCCATCAGTTCTTCGAATTGCGCATTGCCGACGAAGGGACTGTCGAGCACGAGGATCTCGGTCTGGGAGCTGTCTTCGTCGAGCACGTTCTTGAGGTTACCGAAGCGCGTCTTGAGGCTCATCACCCGGAATTCGCGCAAGGAATCGATCGGCGGGTTGGTGACTTGGCTAAAGTTTTGGCGGAAGAAGTGGCTCAGCGGGCGATACTGGCCGCTCAGGACCGCCGAGGGCGTGTCATCGCCCATCGAGGCCAGCGTCTCTTTCCCATCCTCGGCCATGGGCGCGAGGATCTGTTCCAGCTCTTCGATGGTATAGCCCGCAGCCACCTGACGGCGGCGCAGTTCGGCCCCGTCAAACAGCGGCTTTTCGGTGACGCGGCCAAGGACATCATCCATCTCGGTGATCTTGCCGACCCATTCGCCGAAGGGCTGGTTCGACGCGAGCTTGTTCTTGATCTCGGTATCGTTGAAGAGTTTGCCCTCTTCCATATCGACCGCGATGATCTGCCCCGGGCCAAGCGCGCCTTTGCGCACGACCCGCGCCTCGTCCAGTGGCACCATCCCGGCCTCGGACCCGGCGATCAACATGCCGTCGGAGGTTTCCACATAGCGCATCGGGCGCAGGCCGTTCCGGTCAAGCCCGGCGCAAACCCAGCGGCCATCGGTCATCGCCAATGCGGCGGGGCCGTCCCATGGCTCCATCACGGAGTTGCAGTAGGAATACATGTCGCGCCATGCTTGGGGCAGTTCCACCGCCTGTTTCGACCACGATTCCGGCACCAGCATCGTCTTGGCCATCGGCGCGGAGCGGCCCGCGCGGACCAGCACCTCGAACACGGAATCCAGTGCGGCAGAGTCGCTGGACCCCGAGGCCACGATCGGTTTGATGTCCTCGGCCATGTCGCCAAAGGTAGCAGAGGCCATGCGGATCTCATGGCTCTTCATCCAGTTCATGTTGCCCTTGAGCGTGTTAATCTCACCGTTATGGGCCAACATGCGGAAGGGCTGTGCCAGCCACCACTGCGGGAAGGTGTTGGTGGAGTAGCGCTGGTGATAGATCGCGAAGGCGCTGATGAACTTATCGTCTTTCAGGTCGGGATAGAATTCGGCAACCTGTTCGGCCAGCATCATGCCCTTGTAGATGATGCTGCGGCAGGACATCGAAGCGATGTACATCTGCGGCACCTGCGCGGCGATGGCGGCTTTTTCGATGCGACGGCGGATGACATAAAGCTCACGCTCAAATGTCTCTTCGTCGGCACCTTTGGCGTTGGAGATCAGGATCTGCTCAATCTCGGGCCGGGTCGCATTGGCCTTTTCGCCCAACACGGAGATGTCCACCGGCACATGCCGCCAGCCGTAGATGTAATAGCCCATGCGGAGCACTTCGGTTTCCACGATGGTCCGGCAGGTTTCTTGCGCGGCAAAGTTGGTGCGCGGCAGGAAGACTTGGCCCACGGCGATCAGCTCGTTCTCGCGCGGGGTGTGGCCGGTGCGGCGGACCTGCTCATAAAAGAAGGGCACAGGGATCTGCACGTGGATGCCCGCGCCATCGCCGGTCATCCCATCTGCGTCAACCGCGCCGCGGTGCCAGATCGCCTTGAGCGCGTTGATCCCGTTCAGCACGACCTCGCGGGTCTTCTCACCGTTGATGTTGACCACAAGGCCCACGCCGCAGGAAGAATGCTCTTCCTCGAAACTATACATGCCCTTATCGGCCATCATCGCGCGTTTGGCTTCTTCGCGGGCCACCCAGGCGTCATCATATTTGGTCATGGCTTGGTTCCTTCCACAAACGCCGCAAATCCTGCTTCGACTTCGGCCTTGGTTTTGATCTCGTGGTCCCCGGCAAAGGCATAGCCGTCGGGCTTCACATCTATGTAAATCTCGGTCTTGAGCGGCAGGCCGCCCGCATTCTCCACCAACCCGGCAGAGAGTGAGTAATAGTCATGCCCCGGCAGCGTGAGGTGATACCAAAGCGTGCTGCCGCAACTGTCGCACCATGCCCGCTCTGCCCAGTCCGAGGAGGCATAGGATTTCACCGGGCCATCATAGGTCAGGCTGCCCGGTTTTGCGTCGATCTCAAGGAAAGCGCTGCCGGTCCAACGGCGGCACATCTCGCAGTGGCAGGCACCAAGCGCGTCTTTCAACGGCTCAAAGCTGACCGTAACCGCCCCGCAGAGGCAATGACCGCTCAAAAGGCTCATTGCTTGTCCTCCACATGCAGGGCGCGGGCCTCGTAATCGGCTTTGCTCACCCGCTCCAGTTCTCCGGCCAGGGCAAAGTTGCTTGGGGCGCGGTCGGCATAGACCACACGCGCCAGCTTTGCCCCGCCGAAGCCATCGAAGAGCCCCGGAGCCAGTTCCAGCAGCTCCGCGTTCTCGCCTTCGGTATCGGCAAACCAAACCGCTGTGCCGCAGGTCTCGCACCACGCCCGCTCGGCAAAGGAGGATGAGGCATAGGTCCGGATCGGCCCCTTGTAGGAAACCCGCGCGCGTGGCACTTCGATCCCCATCTGGACAGAGCCGCTCCACCGGGTGCAGAGGTCACAATGACAGGCCGAAATCGCAGCCAACGGCCCGGTCACATCCACCGTGACCGCGCCACACAGACAGTGGCCGTGGTGTGCTTCACCCCCCATGGCGTTATCCGCTTTGATGGCTGCACCAGCACTCATTTCATTCCGCAGCGATGCGCTGCGCCCCGTTGAAATCATCAAGGATTGCCTGCGCGCAGTCGCGGCCATCCTTGATGGCCCAGACCACAAGGCTCGCCCCGCGCACGATGTCGCCCACGGCATAGACGCCATCAAGCGCCGTCGCCCCGGTGACGTAATCGGCTTTGATCGTGCCCCAGCGGTTCACCGGCAACTCCGGCTCGTTCCACAAGGTCGGCAGGTCTTCGGGCTCGAACCCAAGCGCCATGATGACGAGGTCGGCGTCTTCGACGTAGTCCGCGCCTTCGATCACCTCGGGGGCCTGACGGCCAGTGACATCCGGCGCGCCAAGGCGCATTTTCTGAACCATGACGCCGGTCACCGGATCGCCGACAAAGCCCTTGGGCGCGCTCAGCCATTCAAAGATCACGCCTTCTTCTTCGGCGTTTTGCACTTCGCGTTGGCTGCCCGGCATATTGGCCCGGTCCCGACGGTAGAGGCATTTCACGCTCTCCGCGCTTTGGCGGATCGAGGTGCGCACGCAGTCCATCGCGGTGTCGCCACCGCCGATCACGACGACTTTCTTACCCGCAGCATTCAGACGGCCATTTTCGAATTCATCGACCGAGTCGCCAAAGCTTTTGCGGTTCGAGGCGGTCAGAAAGTCAATCGCCCGCTCCACGCCGAAACCACCAACGCCGGGAGCTTCGATCTCGCGCGTTTTGTAAACGCCGGTCGCAATGATCACCGCGTCATGTTTGCCCCGGATCGCGCCAAAGCTAAGGTCGACGCCCACATCGCAGTTCAGTTCAAAGGTCACGCCACCTTCGGCAAGCTGCGCATTGCGGCGCTCGACCACGTCTTTCTCAAGCTTGAAGCCGGGGATGCCATAGGTCAGCAAGCCGCCCGCACGGTCGTAGCGGTCATAGATGGTGACCTGCACGCCCGCGCGGCGCAGCATGTCCGCCGCTGCCAGACCGCCGGGGCCGGCACCGATGATGCCAACGCTTTCAGCGCGCTCTTCGCGCGGGGCGGCGGGTTTGACCCAGCCCTGCTCCCATGCGGTGTCGGTGATGTATTTCTCGATCGAGCCGATGGTGACGGTGCCATGGCCCGACTGCTCGATCACGCAGTTGCCTTCGCACAGGCGGTCCTGCGGGCAGATGCGGCCACAGATCTCGGGGAAGGTATTGGTCGCCTGACTGATCTCATAGGCCTCTTGCAGACGCCCTTCCGCAGTCAGGCGAAGCCAGTCGGGGATGTTGTTGTGCAAAGGGCAATGGGTCTGGCAGTAGGGCACGCCGCATTGGCTGCACCGGCTGGACTGTTCAGCCGCTTTGGCATCTGCATATTCGGCATAAATCTCGTCGAAATCCGTCCGGCGCAAATCGGGCGGGCGCTTTTCGGGCATATCCCGCGCAACGTCTGTAAATTTCAGCATGACCTGCTTCGCCATATACCCGCTCCTTCGACAAATTCCGTCAGAAGGCTCGTATACGAGAGCGCCCAAGTAAATAAAAGACAGTAATGCTGACCTATTTACCTCTTTCCGGGCAAATGGATCGCCCCCAGGTCATTTTTATGCATCATTTAAGGTCCGATACGGACCTAAGCGTCAAAACCCTGCCCAAAGCGCAATGATCACGACACCACCTACAAGGATTCGCCACCACCCAAAAAGCGCATAGCCATAGCGGCTGATGTAATCGAGCACCCAACGCACTACGAAGACGGCAGAGATAAAGGCCATGACAAAGCCCACAGCAATCTCGCCCATGGCAGAGGCATCCAGCACATCGCGGTTCTTGTAGATGTCATAGGCAAAGGCGCCCGCCATCGTCGGCATCGACAAAAAGAACGAGAATTCCGCCGCGGCGCGTTTGCTGGCCCCCAGCAACAGGGCGCCAACGATCGTCGCGCCCGACCGCGAGGTGCCCGGCACCATGGCAAGGCATTGGATGACGCCGATCTTGAACGCCATGGAAAGCGGGAATTTGGTCGCGTCGGAATGGGTCGGCGCAGGTGCGATGCGATCCACGATCAGCAGCACCACCCCGCCCAGCACCAACATGATGGCGATCAGCAGAGGTGTTTCGAACAGGACCGTCTTGATGAAATCATGGGCCAAGACGCCGATGAACACCGCAGGCAGAAAGGCCAGAAGCACCGACCAGATGAACCGCCGTGCCCGCGGATCATGCGGCGCGGCGGAGAATACCGCCCAAAGCCGTGCGGAATAAACTGTCAGGATCGCCAGCACCGCGCCCAATTGGATCACGACCTCAAAGGTCCGCCCGGCGCTCTCAAAGCCCAAGAAGTGACCGGCCAACAGAAGATGCCCGGTCGAAGATACGGGGATGAACTCTGTCAGCCCCTCCAGCAAACCCAGAAAGGCGGCGATCAGAGTGGTTGACTGTTCCATTATCCCTGCCGCAGGTTACGTGCCGATGCTTTGATGGCGTCATACTGCCCCGAGGGTCGGAACCGCCAGAGATAGTCGGGCAGCACCGCGTCCATCGCGGTGGGGGTGATGCCAAGCTCGGTAAAGCCGCGCGCCCCTTCTGCCACAACGTTGTCATTGCGCAGGTTTTTGACCTGATCGCGGGTCAGCATCTTGTTGGTGAAAAGACCAAAGGTCGCGGCCTGCACCATGTCGAACCCAAAGGCGACGATCTTGGCTAAGAACCACGGCATGTTGAGCACCAAACGCCGACGGTGAATCACCTCAAGCATACGCTGCATCAGGCCGCGGAAAGTATCCACATCAGGGCCACCAAGCTCATAGACACCCGCGGGGGCCTGCCCCTCCAGAGCCTTTTCGGCCGCTTTGGCAACGTCATCGACAAAGACCGGCTGGAACCGGGTAGAGGCACCGGCGACCGGCAGAATCGGGCCGGTGCGGGTCATGCCCGCAAAGCGGTTAAAGAACTCATCCTCGGGGCCAAACATGATCGAGGGGCGCAGAATCACGGCCTCAGGCATATGTTTGAGAATGGCGGCCTCGCCCTCGCCCTTGGTGCGGGCATAGTCGCTCTCGGCCTCCATATCCGCGCCGATGGCAGAGACATGCACGAAACGCGCAACTCCTTCGGTTGCGGCCATATGGGCGATACGCTCCGCCCCTTCGGACTGCACCGCGTCAAAACCGTTCTTTCCGGTCTCAACCAAAATGCCCACGCAGTTCACGACCGCGTCCGCCCCACGCAGGGCGTCGCGCACGGAGCCATCGTTGCGAATGTTGCACAAAACAGGTTCGACTTGGCCAACCACACCATAGGTCCGCACAAAGAGCGCTTCGTTGGGGTGGCGCACCGCCACCCGTACCCGCCAACCAGCTCTGGCCATGCGATACGCGATATAGCGTCCGACAAACCCCGAACCGCCATAAATCGTGACCAGCTTAGACATTCTGCCGCTCCTGTAGATAAATTCTCTGACAGGATGTACCCGTGCGCCGCCGCTGTCACAAGGCCAAACCCCCGGTTGTAGCGATCCTCGCGCAGGATTTTCTAGATTTCGCTCAAATTGCGATTGACAGTCACCCGGCTGAGCCTTAGAGCACCCCACACGATACGTGCCCAGGTGGCGGAATGGTAGACGCGCTAGCTTCAGGTGCTAGTACTGGCAACGGTGTGGAGGTTCGAGTCCTCTCCTGGGCACCAAAGTCAAGCTCAAAAACCCAGTAATTCTGGGTTTTTTGCGTTTTTACGGGTGTTTTTCCCGAAAACTGCCCCACAAAGTGCCCCACATCTATCCTTGTCCGACCAGATAGAGGACAAAACCAGCTGCACCTCGTTGTCCGACACGATTTCTGTGCTGAATCAATCGGACCGAAATCCCCTCCATCGCAATCCTCGATGGAGACAGACATGGACATATCGACTAAGAAACTTCAGGAGGCCCGCAAAATCATGGTTCGCATCATACAGTCCCGGACCGATGGAGCGGACTACCTTCGCATCGTCCTCGAACTGGAGCGCCACATTGCGGCCGCCGCAAACGAGAATTCCGAGCTCGCCCGCATCTTGTCCGAAGCGGCTTAGGAGCATTTTACCGGTGAGCCATGCCGTCAGGTCGCCACCTCACCCGACTTCAGGCGCTGGTTCAGCCGCGCCAGAGGCTCGGCGAAGGCGGCCTCCAGCCGCCTGACATGATCACTCATCCAAGAGGCCATGTGGGGCCAGTTCTCCGAGTTAAAGCCATCGCACGGCTCTGAAAGATTGATCAGGCAACGCTTCTGATCGTCATTGCGATGCCATTCGAGCTTATTACTAAAATCCTGCTCGACCGTTTCTCGTTGTGTGAACAGCTGATCGAAGATCCACTTATTCTCGGCCGCGCTATTCCTCTGGATGGAGACCTCCACCCTCATTTGGTTTTTCAAAAGAACCAGGGTGTAGGAACATCCCGAAAAGCCCGTGCCGACGCTCAACCAATTTTCTTTGGTCGGGTTGACGTTCTGATGGCGGGTTGATCCGTCCTCTCGCAGCCTTTCCAGTGCTCGTTGCCAGAATTCCAGGCGAACCTTGTGCCGATGACTTTGAGCTGTGCTGGCAGACCGTTCCTCACTCTCCTTCTGTGCCATTCGGATCATGTAGTCGGCCGCCTCGGGCGTCGGAATCACCTGCTGGAGGTCGACGAAGATTTCCTCACCATATCGATACGGCACGACTTTCACGCAGCGCGCATCGATTTGATGCTCGCGAAGCCAGAGCACCGTTGCCGTCACTTCCCGCCGAAAATTTGCAGCTATGAAGACAATCCGCTGGTTCGTGCCATCATTCAGAACGACCTCGTCCAACGCGTCCTCGCCGAGGAATCCGCAGATGAGCTCGCCGGCATCACCCCCGCCCTGTCGGTCGAGGTAGAGCTGGAAGATTGCTACGATCTCGGCCTTTTTCAGGCTGGAGCAATAGGCAGCATATTTAAGGGCCTGCCAGACCACGTCCCTCCCGGAGTCGTCCAACTTGTTTTCAATGACGACAAGCTGTCCGTTTCGATCAAGCGCCAGCAGGTCGAGCCGTTCACGGGTGCCATCGAACCCGTCAAACTCCTTCTGGATGATCAACAGGCCGTCCTCACCTTCGCTCATGGCCTCGCAGAGCGCGTCGGGCATGGAGGCCAACCATTCCTGAAGATGCTCGCGCTCTCGGAACCCGACTTCGGAGAAGCTGGTCCGCTCAAGCTTACGGAGGCGATTGGCGGTTCGGTCTATCTGGAACATGCTACTCTCTTCCGATCGCGGCACGCAATTGCTCGCCCATCGTTTTGCCATGGCTATCGTCCCCGCCCCGCGACAGATCTGGCACTTCGTCCAGCAGCCGGTATGGCACCCGGTCCGCCGCGCGCAGATCCTCGCCTCGCGTCAACCAGTTAAGCAGCGGGATGCCCGTCCCCTTCTTGCTTTTTTCCGACTTACTGCCGGTTCCGGGGCCACTCTATGCGGCGAGGCCCGGCAGGGAAACCCTTACAACCGGGAACAGGTATCTTTACTAAATGATCGACAAAAAGATCCTGCTTGATGCTATCGATCAGGAACGTGTCGCGGTGGACCGGCTTGCGGATGCTATGGCGTCAATCTGCACGGCGAGCCGCACCTCTGAGCTGTCACGCCTTGAAGGAGCAACGCCTTCCGCTCCGCCTGAGCGGCACCCGTCGCCCTGGGCTCACCCATTGTAGGGTGGTGACGGGACGAGCTTTTCGTGCCCTGAGACGGAACTGGGAGCGGGGGCAGAAGCACGCCGCTCGCAGATGTCCGTCGATGCCAATTTTTCAAATTAAAAGGTGACACAGCGGTCAGCCTCCAGCCCAGAGCTGACAATCCACTCCGCCGAATAATGCGAGCTGATCGCCCCGGAAGCAGCAATTCGAAAGCGGTCTCAGGACTTCTATTTGATGGACCTTGGAGGTCAGGCCCGTGGCCGAATACCGAGGCCTTGGCGAACTTCTTCATAAACTTGTATGGCCGCACCGGCCTCAATGGTGACGGTGAGGCCATAGCGGATCGACTGATCAAGCGCGCCGCCCTGCTCACGGCAGAATACCCGGAGCGCTATTGTGTTTCCATCGACGAAGGCTACGGCGCGTTCACCGGCATAGCGAACATGGAACAGCGAGCCCCTCGGCACTGCCTTGTCCGAAGGTTGCCCGGCCACCCGCGCAACCCCGAACCTGGTATCCGGACTGTCCGGAGCCACCTCCAGCTTTGCCCGGCGATAAGCCTGATGCCGGATGTTCACCGGCGAGAACCAAGCCAGCGACACCGTCAGGGCACGCGGTTCGCGCACGCGCTCCAAGCTCGGCGGCAGGGGAATGCGATAGAGGGCCGCTTGCTCGCCTGCCGGGATCTCCCCATAGCCGATCATTGTGGCCCGGTTCGCCGCGCATTGCATTGCCTCGTGAACCGCCGGTCGCCCGTAGCCCAGAAGCCGAGCGATACCGTCACGGCGCACGACATGGCTACCCTGCCCCTGCGGCTGCCATGTCTGATCGAGCAGCCCGCCAATACTGCCCCATCGCGCGCGATGCACCAACATTGACTTAACGATTACCCCATAGAATGCCGGATCGACTCCTTCGAGAAGATTGCCGTTGTCTGGATCGGAGAGCGCATCGAAGATTCGATGTGCGGCTCGCGTAGCCAGGGCCGTTGCCGCGCTGGTGCCTGAGCTAAAGCCCTCCTGGCTCAGGTCGCCACCGCCATCGGGTGTGGCGCAACGCAAGCCGTATAGCCTTCCCGGCGGCACCAATCGAAGGCTAATGCCGTCGGCACCGTTGGCCGCAACCCTGACCAGCTCACGGCCGCCCGGCATGAAGATATCCGGCTTGACCACCTTCCGGTGTCCGAGCCCAAGGGCGGAGGAAATATTTGGGCCGGGTTCATCCGAAAAAGGCGAGAACACCGCCGCGCCATTAATTGGCGGAGCGCCATCCTCATGCCAAGCGCCGACGGTAACCGCGTTCAGCGATTCAGCCGGCGACAGCAGCGTGCGCATCGCCTGCTGTTCCGCCAACGCCCGAAGAATCGCCGCTTCCCGGGCCTCAGCCGAAGCATTCTCGAAGTCGATCAGTCCACCGAAATCCCGGACAGCAAGCGGTTCGGTGACATTGCCGGCACTCACCAAAAACAAGATGCCGAATCTATCTGCAAGATAATCGAGCAGCCGGCCCCAAGGGCTTATCGGCCCAGCATAGGGACGGTTGCGGTCGCCCAGCGAAAGATTGACGATGAAGACGCCCGGGGCTGTCGCTTCGCCCTCAGCGTCGCCAATTTTCATCCGGAGGACTGCTTGGTAGATCAGGTCGAGCAACAGCCGATCGCGAAGCGGCTGCTCATTGCGGCCCCCGCCCGGTGCGTAAAGGACTGGCCGGAGATAAACCGGCCTGGACAACGGCTCCTCTCTCAAATTGCGGTCGCCATGGAGGATAAGCGATGCCATTTCCGTCCCGTGCTTGCGCTCAGCCACAACGCTTACTGCTTCTAAATCGTCTGGATCATCCACGACGAGGCGGCCGGCGAGCAGCGCATGGTTCTGCACCGGCATGGCATCGAACAGGGCGGCCACTGGCGTAAGCTGTGCTTCCGGGCCGGGCGGCGAAGGCAATGGCTCGTCAAGCGGATCGGCTGCGACAGGGAACTCGACCGTCGACTGCGGCCGCACCATCATGATATCGTCGCAGATCGCGAGGCTGACCTCCTCGCGCGCGATCAGCCGCTGCACTTCCGCCGCGGGCAAGTCCACCAGGTGGCCCATATACCCAATTTCGCCAATTTCGGCCCGATCGACGACTACGCCCTCTGCCGCAGCGACTGCGTGTGTGAAACTTGCCTGCGCCGCCGCGCGCCGGGCCGCGGTGCCTGCATACCAGAGTTCGACTTCCACGCGCACAATGGCATTCGCCCCCAGCGCAGCCAGTTCTTCGCGGAGATACTGTATCGTTTCGGTGGGAATCCGGTCTGCTGGTCCCCAGGCCCGCAGCGTATACAGATGCTTGAAGACTTCGAACCAAGGCGCAAAGCCGTGGGGTGCAGCCTGTCCCGCCTCATAGCGCCGCCAGAGCGACAACAGGTGGCGCAGGGCTTGCGTGTCCGGCATAGCCATATAAAGGCGCCCCGAGATCGGCTTGTCATCGCGGATACCCGGCTCGCGCCCCTTCCGGGTCTCCATCACCCCGAAATCCTCGTCCGCCTCGAAGATCATCTCCTCATCGGCGAGAAAATCGAGTCCACCGATGCGAGCAACTGCCGCGCTAAAGTCGCCGATTGAGCCCGCAACCTCGAATACCAATGCCCGTTCCGGCGCTATGCCAAGCGGGTCCGCCCGGAGAGTCTGAGGGTCGCCGTTCCGATCAAAGACATCGCGGAGCCGCTGAAAGGTGGGGCCGAGCCGGTCGCGCTGCCTGGCGCGCGACGGAGTCTGCACCTGGCCGCCGCCGCCGCCACCTTTCGGCCGCTTGTCACGCGTCGGCTTCGGGACCGGCAGAAGCGGGTATTCGGTCATGTGACGCGTTCTCCTGTGTAGTCGGCGAGGTTCGAGCGGCCCACATCTTCAGCCGCTCCCCGACGATTTCTTTCAGTGGTGCCTCCCCCATGGTCAGGACATGTCGGCGGCGGACGTCGAGGCAAAATTCCTCAGCCTCGGCATAGCTGATCGCCCCGAGCGTTTTCGCGATGGTGCTGGCGGCCCGCCCAAGGGGTTGTTCCATACTGCCCGCAAACTGCTGGAAATAGGCGGTCAGCTCCGCCCGCGTCGGCGCGTTCAGAGACAGCCGGAGCTGGAACCGGCGCCAGACGGCCCGGTCCAGCAGCTCGCTGTGGTTGGTTGCTGCTACCACGATCGTATAGCTGGGCAAATCGTCCATCTGCATCAGCAATGAAGTCACGACCCGCTTGATTTCGCCGGTTTCGTGCTCGTCCCCCCGCTCTTTGCCAACAGCATCGAACTCATCGAAAAACAGAACGCACGGGGTGGTCCGTGCATAATCGAACACCCGTTTGAGCCGGGCCGCCGTCTCGCCGAGGTAACTGCCTATCATCGCTTCGTAGCGGACCACGAAAAAGGGCAACGCCAATGCCTCGGCAATCGCTTCGGCCAGCGAAGTTTTGCCATTGCCAGGCGGCCCGGAGAGAAGGACCCGATGCCGCGGTTCGAGCGAATGCGCTCGCAGAACCGAGGCGCGCTGTTGCTCTTCGACCAGTTCCGCACAGGCACGCCGGTTTAGAGCCGCCAGCACCAGATCCTCGATCCGCTTCTGGGGTGTTAGCTCAAGCAGGAATTCCCGGTGGCGAGTGAGGTTTCCACCGAGAACGGCTGGAGCCTTGTGATCGTTGCCATGGCCGTTCACATGCATGGCCTTCGTCAATCGATCCGCCAGCACGTTGTGGTTCTTCGCCTTTTCTTCAGCAATTATCGCTTCGGCCGTAGCGCGCACGCTTCTGGAGTCACCGCTTGATCCTGCCTTGACCAACGAGATAAGGAGATCACTTCTCGCCATCGTTTGCTCCCCGGCTCAGTCCGTTTAGCAGACCCTGTTTCTCGCGATCTAATTTCTCAACGACAGCCTCCAGAATCCAGGTATTGCGCGGCACCCGAACGGCCCGAGCTTTCCGTTCTTGGTCGATGTCGCTGACCAAGGCACGCGGCACCCGCACCGTTAATGCAGCCACCTCTTCGTCAGCTTCTTTCATTTCCTTGGCCATACCGCTCCCTAACACGCTTGGCGCTATTTTGCCATCAGTGAGATAGCGTGTCGACGTCACTTTAGAATCGGACTGATGCCGAATTGACTCGGCTCCTCGTCCTGCTGTTCCGTTGACAGCGACGCGCCTACCTCTTCGGCATTTGAGCGTGGTTCAATCGCGCCACCGAAACTGGTCTGTTGCCGCGGCACAGCATGTTGCTCGAAGCCCGAGGAGGCGGTCACGGCCAGTGTCTCGCAGCAGCGCGCACGACTATCAACTCCTGAAAATTGCGGAAAATACTTTGTGGCAATGCCGAATGTCGGCTTCCCGTCCAAAGCCACTACCGCTCGGAATTAGCCACTTGAAATCGACCGACCCGCTCTCGACGTTGCGCGGGAGAGCGGGTCAGCTTTGTGCAGTCGGATGACCTTCTGACCAGTGTGCGCGTTCCATGCGCGAGCGCAGCAGTCCAGGTCCACCCGGCTACCAGTGCTCTCTCAGCAAACCACCCCTTCATGGCGACCCGTCCACCGGGCCGTCGCGGCAAGATCCACCAGGGTGCGCTGGCGCTTGTCGAGCCGGCGCCATGCCGACCGGAAGTCGCGGTAGTCGCTCGGCAGTAGATCCGCCCGACCAAAGGCGAGGGCAACGGCGATCGTCTCGCTCGCGGACAGTGTGGCGATCGCGTCATTGATCGTCGCCTGGTTGGTGAGGACGATCCGGCACGCTTCCGCGTCAGGACGGCCCGGCTCATTCAACGGGTTGGGGCGGTTGTTGTTCGTCGAGGTCATGTCGTTCTCCAGTGTTTCAGACCGGGCGGGATGCCCGGCTTGATCGGAATTTCGGTCGACATGACTCGGAGCGGAAATGCCTTGCCGCAACGTCATGGCCGCGCGCGGGGGGTGGCCGTTGTTCACGCGGAAGAGTGGGGACTTTCGCGTTTTGAGGCAGGTGCGTTCAGCACCAGTTCCTCCAGATGAAACACTTTGACCAGACCCGTTTCGAGACGGCCTCGGCAGCGCCGATCCTCACCACGGAAGCCTATGTCCAACTGCTGCATCCAGAAGATGCGATCGGCAAGACGACCCTCATGGCGAAGGATGCCACCGGACGTGCACATTCCAGAACCTACACTCTGACCACCGCGTCAGTGTTGGCCAACAATTTTCTGGATGGTGACGGCTACATCAGTCTTAATCGCTTCCATGGCCCCCGAAAGATCAGCCAGCTCGCTGCATTGAACGGTCTGTTCCTGGACCTCGATGTTGACCGCCTGCCACCCGGCGCCAGCAGGTCCGTGGGGGCGTGGTCGCTCGATGTGATGATGCACTGCCTGACAATGAAGCTGCCGCAGCCGAGCGTGCTTCTTTCCACGGGGCGCGGCTTGGCTGCAATCTGGCTGATCAAGCCCCTGCCGCCCAAGGCCCTGCCGCGGTGGCAGGAGGCGCAAAACGTGCTGATCGAGCACTTCCGCTCCCTCGGGGCCGATCCTGCCTGCCGTGATGCCGCGCGCATCACACGACTGCCCGGCTCGCTGAACAGCAAGAGCCAGAAGATCGCGTCGATCATCGACGGCACTCTGGAGCGCTACGATTTTGATCGGCTGGCTGACGAGATTTACATCGCCGCAGGCCGCCCGACCCGGAAGGAGCTGAAACATCGGCAAGTGTGCCGGAAGCAGCGCACCGCGCGAAAGCAGTCCGGAGGGCTCCCCGTGCGCGCGCGTTTCTCGGCGGTCTTGCGGGATCTCGATCGCCTGCGTCTGTCATGGGGTGGTCAGGTGCCGGTCGGCGCCCGGAACACTTGGCTGCACCTCTACGCGACTTGCCTCTCCCACACATTCGGTGCCGCGGAGATTCCGGATCGTGTTCAGGCTATGGCTGCCGAGGCCACCCCTGGCCTGTCCCCGTCCGAAGTGTCAGGCATCGCAAGGATCGCCGCCCGGCATGCCGCCCTCCCCAAGAGCGGCGCATCCCTCTCCGACGGACGATATCACTATGCTGGCGCCACAATCGCCGACTTGCTTGGGGTGACAGCCGCGGGAGCCCGAACGCTCGGCCTCGAGCAGATCATGCCGACATGCGAGCGTGCGCGAAGGAAAGCGGAGCGAGAACGCCAGCGTCGCCGGACTGCCGGTGCGATGTCGCGCGAAACTTGGCTCGAGGAACACAGCCGGGAGGCGCGGCAGCCTTGGGTGAACCTCGGCATTTCGCGCAGCACCTACTACCGCAGATTGAAAGCAGGTGAGATCGTGGATACCCCCAAGCCCGCCCAGGCTCCGCGTGTTGAGACTGGTCCGTGCCCGCAACAGGGGGGCTCTGCCTTGCCGGAGGCGCCGGCGGAGGGGCGGAGCCCCGCCGGCAAAGGCCCTACCCCCACCCAAAGCCCCAGCCGCCGCACCCGGCCGAAGCAACGAAAGATCCAAGAGATTGAGACGCCCCAGAAAGCCGGACTTTATGAAGTGGTTGTCGAATGCAATTCTCAAGTGCATTCTCCCCACCAACAGGGAGAAGTAGATTTTGCACGTCGACGAATTTATTACCCGCTGGAGCGCGTCCAGCGGGAGTGAGATTGCCAATTTTCAAAGTTTCGCCCACGACCTTTGCGAATTGCTCGGGGTTGAGCGCCCGAAGCCCGCGCAGAGCGACGGGCAAACCAATGACTACAGATTCGAGCGCCCGGTCACCGAGACCCATACAGGAAAGCGACGTAGCCGACGGATCGATCTCTATCGACGTGGCTGTTTCGTCATGGAGGCCAAACAAGGCGCCGGCCCCAAGGCCGAGGCCGAGCAGCTCAGTCTTGTCTCGCCACAGGATGCACCGCAGACCCAGCTCGGTCATGGCCGCCGGGGCACGCGCGCATTCGAAGACACGATGCTTCGTGCCCGCAACCAAGCCGACAGCTACGCCCGGGCGATCTCGAAAGAGGACGGCTGGCCGCCCTTCCTGCTGATCGTCGATGTGGGCCATGTCATCGAGGTCTACGCCGACTTTTCCGGCCAGGGCCAAGGCTACACCCAGTTCCCGGACGGCAACCGCTTCCGCATCACGCTCGACGATCTGCGGCACGACGAGGTCCGCGACCGGCTGCGCACCATCTGGTCCGATCCCGCCTCGCTCGACCCCGCGCGCACCGCCGCCCGGGTGACGCGTGAGATCGCCGATCACCTCGCTCAGCTCGGCCGCAGCTTCGAAGGTCAGGGCCATGACGGCGAGGCTGTCGCCCGCTTCCTCATGCGCTGCCTGTTCACCATGTTCGCCGAGGATGTGGAGCTGCTGCCCAAGGATTCCTTTCGCGACAAGCTGCGCGAGCTGCGCGGCAAGCCCGAGATGGCCGCGCCGGTGCTCCAGTCGCTCTGGGAGACCATGAACACCGGCGGCAATTCCCCGGTCCTGATGGCCAAGCTCCTTCGCTTCAACGGCGGGCTCTTCCGTGATGCCACGGCCCTGCCGCTCAGCGAGGTCCAGCTTAGCCTGTTGATCGAGGCGGCCGAGGCTGATTGGAAGCAGGTGGAGCCCGCGATCTTCGGCACCTTGCTGGAACGGGCGCTCGACAAGAAAAGCCGCCACAAGCTGGGCGCACACTACACACCACGCGCCTATGTCGAGCGGCTGGTGATGCCCACCATCATCCAGCCCTTGCGCCGGGACTGGGAGGCGGTGCAGGCCACGGCCGACCTTCTGCGCAGCCAGGGCAAGGAAGCGGAGGCGCTGAAAGCGGTGCAGGACTTCCACCGCAAGCTCTGCGAGGTCACGGTGCTTGACCCGGCATGTGGTAGCGGCAACTTCCTGTATGTGGCGCTGGAGCTGATGAAGCGGCTCGAGGGCGAGGTGACCGCAACCATGGAGGAGCTGGGACAGACCCAGGCCTCTTTCAGCCTGGCGGGCCACACTGTCGATCCGCACCAGTTCCTGGGGATCGAGCTGAACCCCTGGGCCGCCAACGTGGCCGAGCTTGTGCTGTGGATCGGCTACCTGCAATGGCACTACCGCACCCACGGCAAGGCCGCGCCTTCGGAACCGATCCTACGCGACTTCAAAAACATCGAACATCGCGACGCCGTGCTCACCTGGTCGGACCGCACGCCCCGGCAGGACGAGCATGGAGTGCCGGTGACCCGCTGGGACGGCACGACCACCATGCGGCACCCAGCGACTGGGGAAGAGGTGCCGGACCCCTCTGCCCGGGTGCAGATCTACAACTACGCGGACCCGTGTCCGGCACAGTGGCCCGAGGCGACATTCATCGTCGGCAACCCGCCGTTCATTGGCGCGAGCCGGATGCGCGAGGCGCTTGGAGACGGCTATGTCGAGGCGCTGTGGAAGGCCTATCCCAAGATGCCGGGCAGCGCCGATCTGGTCATGTTCTGGTGGGAGAAGGCGGCGCTGAAGGCCCGCGATCCGAAGTCCGGCTTGCGCCGCTTCGGCCTCATCACCACGAACTCGCTGCGCCAGACCTTCAACCGCCGGGTGCTGGAGCCGCATCTGGGCGATGCCAAGCGCCCCCTCTCGCTGCTCTTCGCGATCCCCGACCACCCTTGGGTGGACACCATGGACGGTGCGGCAGTGCGCATCGGGATGACGGTGGCGGCGGCGGGCAGCCGTCCGGGGCGGCTGGTGACCGTGGCGTCCGAGTGCGGCGAGAGGAACGAGGCTGAGGGGCGGCAGGTCGAGCTGAAGACCGAGATGGGGCTGATTTTCTCGAACCTGAGGATTGGGGCGGATGTCACTGGCGCTACTCAATTGCGCGCCAGCGATGGCCTGTCCACGAGAGGCGTAATGTTATTCGGGGCCGGGTTTATTGTCACAAGAGCAGAAGCTGTTGCATTGGGACTGACCAGGAACCCAGAGCTTTCGCGTGTAATCAAGCCATACTTCAATGGCCGCGACCTTCTCGCAAAGCCTCGGAACGCGATGGTTATCGACCTGTGGGGCTTTTCAGAATCTGAAGTCCGATCACAATTTCCTGAGGTGTATCAACACGTGAAAGACAATGTCTGGCCAGAGAGACAGGCCAACAATAGACCCGCTCGGAAGCGAAACTGGTGGCTCTTCGGCGAGGCGCTGGGACCATTTCGTCCGGCCCTAAATGGCCTGAGCCGATATATCGTGACGGCGGAAACAACAAAGCACAGGATGTTTCAATTCCTTGACGGCGACGTATTGCCAGACAATGCCCTGATCGCCATCGCCCTCGACGATGCCGCTGCGCTCGCTACGCTGTCGAGCCGAATACACGTCACATGGGCGCTCGCTCAGGGCGGAACGCTTGAGGATCGTCCACGCTACAACAAGTCCCGCTGCTTCGACCCCTTCCCCTTCCCCGACCTAACCCCCTTGCAACGCACCACCCTCCGTCAGCTCGGCGAGGAGCTCGACGCGCACCGCAAGGAACGGCAGGCGCAGCACCCGAAGCTGACGCTGACCCAGATGTATAACGTGCTGGAGAAGCTCCGCGCCGGCGAGGGGATCGAGGGTAAGGACAAGCAGGTCTACGACGACGGGCTCATCGGCCTGCTCAAGGGCATCCACGACCGGATCGACGCCGCCGTGGCCGAAGCCTACGGTTGGCCCGCAGACGTCTCCGAGAACGACATCCTGATGAGCCTCGTCGCCCTCAACCACGAGCGGGCCGAGGAAGAGGCGCGCGGCCATGTCCGCTGGCTCCGTCCCGACTACCAGAACCCCGACGGACGCGCGGCAGAGGTCAAGACCGGCAGGTTCGAGATCGCCGCCGCCGCCAAGTCGGGCAAGGCCCCCTGGCCCAAGGCGCTCCCCGACCAGATCGCCGCCGTCCGCGAGGCGCTGGAGGATCTCGGCGAGGCCGATGCCGAAACCGTCGCCCGCACCTTCCTGCGCGGCCGCGCTAAGTCCGTGGAGCCTCTTCTGGAAACGCTCGCAGGCCTCGGCATGGCCGAAATGACCGACGAGGGTCGCTATGCCATCTGACCGCCGCTTCATCATCGAGCCCGAAGGCTTGCCTGACCTGGCCGGCATGATGATCGCCACGCTCGACGCGCTGCGACAGCTCGGCGGCTCAGGCAGCGTTCAGGAAATTGATGAAACCGTCATCGAGATCGAGGGCGTGAGTGAGGCCGAGCAGGCCATCACAATGCCTAACAATGAGCAACGCCTGAAGGTGAACTACTACCTCGCCTGGGCGCGCACCTATCTCAAGCGTGGTGGCGCTGTCGAAAATTCGGCGCGCGGTGTCTGGGCGATCACGGAAGCCGGAACCGGAATGACCAAGCGCGCCGCGGTGGTCGAGATCGAGCAGACGGTGCGCGCGCAAGAGCGCGAAAGAACACGGAGGAAACGAAAGGCGGAAGCGTCGGAATTGGCGCAAGATGATGGTAGAACGATTGTCGCGGAGGCAGATGCCGGTCCGGCGGATGAGGAGGATTGGAAGACAGCTTTGTTGTCGGTCCTGGGCGCCATGGACCCGAGCGCTTTTGAGCGCCTGTCTCAGCGCCTCCTGCGCGAGGCAGGCTTCACCAAGGTCGAGGTCCGGGGCAAGACCGGCGACGGCGGTATCGATGGGCTCGGTGTCCTTCGCGTGAACCTCGTCTCGTTCCAGGTCTACTTCCAGTGCAAGCGCTGGAAGGGCGGCGTGGGCGCGAAAGAGATCCGCGACTTCCGCGGCGCACTCCAAGGTCGTGCCGACAAGGGCCTGTTCATCACCACGGGCCACTACACCCCCGCCGCGTCCGACGAGGCGACCCGGGACGGCGCCATCGCCATCGACCTGATCGACGGCGACCGACTTTGCGAACTTCTCAAGGAGAACGGGCTCGGCGTGGCGACGGAGATGGTGGAGCGCGTGCGCATCGACGGCTCCTGGTTCGACGGGGTTTGAGGCATCAGAAAAAGTTGACCTGACGCTGCCGAATTGTTTTTCGCCCGGATCGGTCGGACCCAATTTCTCCTTGCCACCCCGAGGGGGCGGTAGCGCTGGTAGCGGTAATACCGGCGCTTACCCTACCAAAAGGAGCCGATCATGGCCGGAAAGAACAACAAGACGACCGCTACACAGCTTGAGAAGAAGGTTCGCGCCGCGATCGCCGAACTTAGCAAAGAGGGCAAGCGCCCTACATATGCCAATGTCCGGGACGAGATCGGCGGAGGATCGTTCCGCGACCTCGGACCAATCATCAAGGCAATCCTCGCCGAACAGGAGGCCCGGGCAAAGGCCTAGAGCGCTGTGCCCGAGATGCCCGCCGACGTCGCCGAGCTCGCAGCTGCTATCTGGGAAGGCGCCTATCGTTGTGCTGACGAGATCGCGGGGGCCGATCGGCGTGCCCATGCCGAAGAGCTCAAGAAGCTCCGGGAGGAGATCACCGAGCGCGAAGGTGATGTCACCGAGGCGGAGGATGCTCTCTACGACATGACCGCTCGCGCTGAGGCGGTGGAAGAGATTCAGTCGCAGCTCGAGAAAGAGATCGTGGAACTTCGAGTGGTTGTGGCCGGTCTCGAAGGCCGGCTTCTCGGTCGGGAAGAGACTGTGCCGGATGACGGAGAGGAGCACAAGAAAAGTGCGGCAGAGGCAGACGATACCCGTCAGATCAACCTTTTCGGCGAATTGGTTTCTCAAGGAGAACTGTCTGCCACCGGCTTCGAAAACGAATTTGATGGAGAAGGGGCCGACCTTAACACGAATCCCGCCAGCGAAGCAGCTCATGAAGAAATCTTTGCGTTACTGGCATCGCACGAGTGCGCCGAAGCTGCGATTGTAGACACCGGAGCCGACGCGGAAGCCGAGAAGTCCTCCCGTCGTTCCCGGAAGAAAGATGATACGGAGACAGCTGACCTTCCCGTTCCCGGTATTGCTACCGAACCCGAGCCTGGTCCTTCCGAATGACTTTTGGCCCCTCCTCCATCTGGTCGCGGTGAAGCGCGGCCAGATCGGGGCTCAGTGCATTCGCAACATCCTGCCGACCTGTATCAAGATCAAAGCCCCGCTGCGCGGCGCCGGCCTCAAGGACCTGCACCCCAATCTCGAATTTTCTGCGAAGCGTCTCGTCGTCTTCCACCAAACGAACCGCATCACGGGTCGCCAAGTAGGCCTCCCGAAGATCCAGGTTCGGGGAGGCATTCAGACGATCGCTGATCTCCTTGGGATTGGCCCCTGGGGAGATTGCCCAAGCGCCCGGAAAGCTCTCTTCGTCATAAGTTATTCCCTTGTCGCCGAGGACTTCACGCAGGACCTTTGGAACCGCAAGTCGACTGCGCTCCAATTCCTGGGCGACGATTGCAGCTTGGCGACGCAGCTCGGCTTCCTTTTTCTCGCGAGCGTCCTCACGGTTGGCCTCGGCCTTTCGCTGGCCGAAGGCGCGCTTGGCGATATCGACCACGAAATCATAGGCCGGTCGGATGGCGTCGATCAACGTGGCGCGCTCTGTCTTCGTCACCGGTGCATTGGGACCGAGTTTGAGCCCCTCGGGTATTTCCTCGGTTTCCTCCCGGTAATCGACCTCTCGGTTATCGACAGCGTCCCAGCCTCGGAGCGTGGCCCTCTGAAGCGCCTCAGCATCCGCCGTCTGACGCACTCCGCGTTCGATCTCCTCCTCGGCCCGGGCCTTGGTTGTGGCTGCCTCGCTCGCCCGGACCAGAACGTCGATTTTCTCGGCTTGGAGATCCACCGACTGCCGCGTGAGATCCTGTGCCGCAGCTCTGGCCTCCCAAAGCATCGTGCGGATCTGATCTTCCTGATGTGCGATTTGTGCCGCCAGCGCCTCGCTTCGCTCTTGATCTCGCGCCGCTTGTTCCTGTGCCGCCTTGCGGTCATTGTATTCTGCGGTGGAGAGGCGCTCCACTCCAGGGCCCCTACGGAGGAGACCTGCCTTTCGGAAGACGTTTTCGTGGATACCATCCTGCCAGACGCGCATGGCATCGCAGTAAGCGCGGTTGCCTGCTTTGCGGACATCCTTCGGATCGTCGCCGGTTCCTGTGCGCGTCGCATGGAACTCTGCCTTGGCCGCCTTTCCGGGGTGAAGGTGATCGACCCACCCCTGCTGCGGGTCGAGGCTGTAAAAGTGAGCGTGGACCATCCTCTCGTCGAGGTGGATCACGCCCATCATCATCTTCCCGCCAAGCGGGTCGACACGCGTGCGCTCGTCCTCCATGGCCGCCTGAAAAAGCTTCCGGCAGCTCTCCAGCAATGCCGGATCGGCGAGAGCATCCACAGAAGTGATCGGAAGCGAGACAATGGTTGTGTGCAAGGTTGGTGCATCAGCACGAAGCTTGCGCCGCCGCGTCTGAACTCTGCCGTCCTTCTTCGTATACCGGAAGCTCTCCTTCTTGGTGGAGGCTGCCGCATGCGCGTTCCGCAGAGCATCGAAGCTCGAGACCTCGCCGGCGATGATCTCGGGGGGCGGCCCGCCATTGCCGACATGCAGCGACGCCAATTCCTTCCGCTCGGCCTCGTCAATGATTTCTCGTGCTGTCCAGGCTTTCTGACCGTTCTTCTTCTTCGCGGTCGCGTCGGGTCCGGCCCCGGGCGCGCCCTTGACCGAATAGGTCTCCATATGGGCAAACTGATATCCCTGCATCGCTGCGCTCCGCCTCCTGATTTTGTTTGAAGCGGAGGGGACATAGGTAAGACCTGCTGGTGCGAAAAAAGAGCTGGGACGCCCTCCGGAGGCCGGGCGCAATACTCATAGGGACCGACTATGCATATTCCGAGACGCCCCTTCGGGACTGAATACGCGCGGCTCTCCGAGGGCCCCTTACGCCGGGGAGGCGGTCCTGCGCGGACGGCGACAGGGCGTTCGCCACCCCTGCACTCCGGCGCCTTCCGGCGGATAGAGGGACATCGTTCGCCACTCCCCCTCGAAACCCCCTGGCGTCTCCGACGGCGCGGGGGAGCGTCGTTCCGCACTCCTCCCCCGCGACCCCCACCTGCTCGCTGCTCCCCACGGCCGGCGAAGAGAGGGCAGGCCCTCTCCTCGACCTCTCCCAGCATGTCCGGCGATTTCGATATCGCCGGGTGTCAAAGTGAACGATCGCGGTGTGTATCATGCCTGAACCACCCGTCGCCCATCTCCTTTCATGGCAGGAGATTGGCGATAGGAGGTTTGCCATGATAGATCGACCACCCGTTGGGGAAAGCGATCAAGTGACCAGCCCGTATGGGACAGACAACGCAAGAGATCGCCAGGATGAGTGCCGGGCGAACCTATTTCTCACAATCGTCCAATGCATCAGCACCCGGGATATCGAACTTTACTGTGGGAACCTGTTCTTGGGTGCTGTGACGCCCACGGACCCGGGCAGCTGCGATGAGGTCGCCGAGATCTACACTGTGGCACTGATCGAATTTATCGACGTCCTCGGGCGGATGTCGAACCACGAACGCATGCTGGTTGTCGAGGGGATCACACGGCCTCAGGACTTGACCCCCGCACCGTCGCGCCCCGGTCTGTTAACTACCACCAACTCCCACTTCGGGGCGCACAACAATGGGATTTCTTGGAAAACGATAGAATGAACAGCGCAGCGTCTCCCTGGTCTCGGCTCCTCTTTGCGAGAGCCCTGCCCGGGAGAGCCGCAGCTCGAGAGAAACGGAAATCGAACGAACTTGACCCGGTCTTGAGCCGGACACTCCGAGAAACCAGGAGACAACATGTTCGATTTTACCGATACTATCACTGCCGCACCGTCGAAAGCCTTCCAGGAACTGCGGTCCTTTGCAGGCGAGAACGCTGATACGCTCGCCTGCGCCGCAGCTTTGCTGGGCGCGTCGCCAGGTGTCCGCAACGCTCTGAGTGCGCTGGACGGTCTGGCCAACCAGGGCCGCCCGACCGCACGCACGATGCGCGCGCTCGACGATTTGGTCGACCTTCTCACGCTCAAGAACGTGCATGAACCACATCGGATAGAAGCCGCATGTTTCGCGGCATTGGACCCCGCTGAGCCTGTCGTCGAAGAGATCTGCATCCTCGCAGATGGCCTCGCTGACGCCCTTGGAGCATACCGCGAGGACGCGCGCGAGCCGGTGGCCTCTGGAGTGGCAGCATGAGTGGGTCGCGCACGCTATCCCGCTTCGCCGCCCTGGTTGATGGCATCGAGATGACATCGGATCTGCTCACTGGCGTTGTCACGGCCGCGCTGATGCAAGCCGATGTCGTTGCGGATGAGCTTTACGAGACCATCATTCCGGAACTGCCACCCGCGCAGCGCGCGTTCCCCTCGGCGACGGCCAGCAAGATCGCCAACCGCGACATCTTCGACGACAGCTTCGCCCGGGATATCAAGACGCTCATTGAGCAACTCGGCGGGCAGGTCGGGAAACGCACTCACGTCTTCTTTCATGGCGATGAAAATCACGTTCGCGGGGGTTACGAGAGCGTTTTTCGCGAGCCGGGGGTGCAGCCTCTCGCAGCCGCGCTGGGTGAACTCGATCTGTTCTACGACCTCATATCCGCTTCTCTGAGCGCCGCCGACGCGGCCCGTGTAGCAGCGACTTTGATGGACGAGTGAACGTCACGGCGCCCCTGCCTGGGGCGCCGCGCCTTGAGGGTCGACTGACCCGTGTCCATGGAAGGATCACCATGGGCAGGCGTGTTGGCCTCCAATCCTTCTGCTGCGCAAGCCAACACGCCACTGACCGAAGCAAAAGGCATTACCGTATCTCCGGCGCGCCGGCGTGGTTACCGGAGCCGATACCCCGCTTCCTCAAGCAGCCTGTCGATCTCCTTCCGGATCTCGGCCCGCGGGCGCGGCTTCCAGCCATCGCCTTCAATCCCAACCAATTCTTGAAGGAGCGAACGCATGATCAGCTCCAATTTGGCACCATAGACAGGCCGTCCACGAAGCTTGCCGATCGAATGACCCATGAGCTGCGCGCGCTCTTCGTTGGTCATCGAAGCCTTGTCCATCCGATCTTCGAAAGAATGCCGAAGCCCACTTATCACGTAACGATCGGTTGTTTCTTCCGGTAGGGACGGAAAGAGTTTGTTGGCGCGCAGGTAGTTGTTCACATCACCAGAGTAGGAAGCCTTGCCGCGATACTTTGTGAATCCCTTGGGGTGCCGGCGCATTGCTTCCAATGCCGGCCCTTGCAACACAATCGCTCGAGATGTCGAATGCATCTTCAGCTCACGCTTGTCCTCTCCCTCCAGCACAACACGAAGCATGATGTGCGGGATCGGAGCGTCCAAGTGGATGTCTTCTTCTGGCAGGTCGTAGATCTCAGATGCTCGGCAACCGCAGATGGCCGTAATGATGGCAATGTCCGAGGCTTGCTGGTTGCAACCTTCGAGCACCCTGTCGCCGATCAGGCGCTCGCACACCCAATCCTCGGGCAGCGGCAATTTCTTCTGATCGTCATCCGCCGCATCGTAGGCGAGCTTCTTGACGCCCAGCCCCTTGAAGAAGTTGACACGCTTGCTGTTGGGCAGTCGAATATCTTCGAAGTGGGTGTCGACCATTTGCCGGACATAACGGACCTGCTTGTTCGCGTAATTGGACGTCACCTCGCCGGACTTCGCACGCTTCTTCCAATAGTCCTCGTATTCGGTCGCATCCTGCTCGGAAATCTTGAGCACAGTCCGCTTTCCGATCACCTTGGTGAATTCCTTGGCAGCGCGCTTGTAGTTCCCCGACCACTCGCGGCGCTGGCGAGGGTTCTTGGCCCGGATCTCGGCCGCTTTCAGGTCCGGCATGCGTTTCGCCATTTCGGTGAGCGTCGCATCCGGAAGATCAAGCGTCCCAAGGGCGGCGGGAACGGCCGCTGAATTCAGATCCATGCTGGCGACGAGCTCGATGCGCGAGAGAAGGTCGTCGATTGGTCCCGTCAGCAGGTCGTCCAGTGGGCTAAACGTCAGCCCCCAACCCTTCAGAAGTTCGATCGATGTATCGAAGATCGCGCGGGTGTCGGCCGCCTTTCCGGCACGTCGCGCGCGCCACTCCGCGAAAAGCGCCACCCTGGCGTTCGCGCATTTTGCCTCGGCGTTCGCCCGGTCACGGGTCTTCAAGGACCTGTTGATCTCGAGAAGAGGTTCGACGTCGGCGAACTCGGCCGGAACGCGCATGCGAAGGTAGTAAGTTTTTCCTCGAAGCTCGAGGTAATCGGCGGTGGAGGTTGCCACAGAATTTGCCCCACATTCTGCCCCACAATGGGGTCGGTTTTCAGGAACCCCATCCGGAGCCGGATGGAGCGGTTTCGCCCTAAAAACTTGGGTTCATTTGTCCGAGCAGGGAAAAACCGTATTTCCCTGAGCACAGCCTCTCCTGGGCACCAATATTCCCCGACAGATGATTGACCGTAGATCAGGTCTCAACCGACCCCGACGCTACACACCCCGCAAGGGGGCGCTATGCCGCCCAGTCTGCGTACAGACGCACCCTTATTGCACGGCAACGCCTGCGTTTTTCAGACATAACTGCAGCCGTCTTCCAAGCTCTGACAGGCTAAAAGGCTTTTTCAAACAGTCGCTTGCCCCTGCGGCCAAAGCGCGGCGTAGCAGATCTGCGTCTTTCCGGGTTGAGATCATGACGACCGGAACGCCGTGGTAGAATGGCAGACCTCTGACATGGCCACAGAACTCTAGCCCGTCCATCGCGGGCATCATGAAATCCGTGATGATCACATCTGTCGCGATCCGTTCCTTCGCGAGCGCGGCCAAGGCTTGGGCGGGGCATCCATAATCCGCCACGCATGAAAATCCGACTTCGGCGAGGGACGCCTGAATGAACTGCCGCGCAATCTCTGAATCGTCTATAACGATAGCATTCCAGTTCATTTCACCGCACCTTACCTTCTAAACAACGCCCCGGGGGCCACCGTAGCGGTGTGGCACTTAATATCGTGTGAATGCTTAAATGCGTTTGCCGACAAACAGCGCCGTGTCGGAGCGGATGCAGGCGACCTCACCCTTTTGCCAGACAAGCTCCCCCTGCGCGGTCGCGTATTTGCCCATGCTGACGCAGGCGGTGATCGGGGTGATCTCTGTGACGTTTTGGGCGGCATCGAAACTGTGGCTGAACTGAATGGACATGGCTTGCGCTCCTGAGTTGACGTTAATCAACCTTCACACATGTCGCCGCTCAATGCCTGCCGGCGTCAGGATAACGGCCCTATTCTTAGGTATATGCCACGTCACTTTCAGACTACGAAAAGCGCCCCGTCAGCGACGGTTCAGCAGCTTTTGGTACTTTGGCACGAACAGATCCGCGCCTTTCACCTTTTTCGTTATCCAATCGCCTGCTGTGAACAGCATCAAAAAGCTATTGCCGCGTTCCGGCCCCAAGGGCAGCACGATCGGCGCCTCCGTACCCCACGGGCGATAGGTTTTCATATCCGCCAGTTTGCGGCCCGTGATCAGCCCGGTGAGGGTCTTTTTCAACCAAGGCAATTGCCGGCTGACCGCGACGATGGTCATGTTGTCACCGGGGTCCGCCACGTCCCCGGCGGCGAAGACGTTGGGCAGGGACGAGGGGCGCAGATGGCCATCGGTCTTGATCCGCTCTGCGGCGGTGACCTCTGCGCCGGGCAGTTTTTTCAGCAGATCAGAACAGGCGCGCGCCCCCAACACGGGAAAGATCAGATCGAATGCGCGTTCAGGTCCCCCTTCGAGGGTCACACTGCCCGCATGCGGCTCTGTC
>TARA_R100000687_G_scaffold37140_1_pt1 | contig 27284 bp, 25 predicted proteins | sample TARA_R100000687 | Tara Oceans TARA_R100000687 (sample SAMEA2622685) | marine metagenome | biome: marine biome (ENVO:00000447); feature: mesopelagic zone (ENVO:00000213); material: "saline water (ENVO:00002010), including plankton (ENVO:xxxxxxxx)" | depth 600 m
CCTGCAGCACCAATTGGCTGGCTTCCGGGATGGTCATGAAATAACGGATAATATCCGGGTGGGTCACCGTAACCGGGCCGCCATCGCGAATCTGGTCCCGGAACAGAGGCACTACGGAACCGGAGGAGCCCAGCACATTCCCGAACCGAACCATGGAGAACACCGTCTTATCCTGCCGCTGCGCCAACGCCTGCAGCACCAACTCCGCCAGCCGCTTGCTGGCGCCCATCACATTGGTGGGGCGAACGGCCTTATCCGTGGAAATCAGCACAAACCGTTCAACACCGGCAGCGATTGCGGCTTCGGCGGCATGCCAGGTGCCGAACACATTGTTCTGCACACCCTCAATCACATTATGTTCCACCAGCGGCACGTGCTTATAGGCGGCGGCATGGTATACCGTCTGCACACCAAACGCCCGCATGGCAGATTCGCAGCGGCGCCGGTGGCTCACGTTACCGAGCAGCGGATGCAGCTCCACCTCAAGGCCCTCGACCTGATTGATGGAACTTAGCTCCCGCTCAATGGCGTAAAGGGAAAATTCGGATTGCTCAAACAGCACCAGCGTACGAGGGCGATGCCGGATAATCTGGCGACATAGCTCAGAGCCAATCGAACCACCCGCGCCGGTCACCATCACGGACTTCTGATACAGGCTTTTGGCGACAACGGCCGAATCCGGCCGCACAGGATCCCGCCCCAGCAGGTCCTCGATTTCCAGATCCCGGATATCGTTGATCCGCGCCTGGCCTGCTACCAACTCCGACATTGAAGGAACGGTCTGGACTGGAATCGAGAGTGGCTCCAACTGTTTTAGCAGCTTCTTGCGATCGATCTGTGTGTCTTCATCCAGCGCCAGCAATATCCGCTGCACCCGATGCCTGGGCATGTGCTTGGCGATGTGATGAATGCTGACCACCGGCAAACCATTGACCATGGATTTGTGGTTGGCCCGGTCAAACGTGACGAAAACGACCGGCCGGTATTCCGTGCCCTGCTCCAGGACAGACGCCAGCTGCATGCCGGTTTCGCCTGAACCAACGATGGCAACCGCTTCCTTGGCCATCTGCTTGGGGTGGTTAACGATCATCCGTACACCCAACCTTGACCCGCTGACAAAGATAAAAGCCAGTGCCCCATAGATAATAGGCACGGAGCGGGGAACAAATACCTGAAGAAGATAACCAAGAACAATGAGCGACAAGGCCGACAGAGCAACACCATAGATAATGGTAATAAACGCCCTATCCCCCAGATAACGAATCACCGCCCTGTACAGGCCAAGGCGGATAAAAACAGCAATGGTAAAGACCACGGTGATGGCCGCCACCACCAACTGATCACGATTAGGCACCCACAGTTGCTGCTCAAGCCGTAAAGCGTATGCCGCCCATATGGCAAAGAATAAAACGACCATATCCGAGGCAACGGATATGATTCGTTTCTGTATTCGTGGCAGGTTTAAAAATGTATTGATCACGATCAGCCCTTTATGCGATCACCAGCACCCTTCCCAAGTACCGTGTAAACAATATAACGAAAGTAATTTTTCATGCTCAGAGCCTCTAACATCCTAGCATCCGTTTCAGCCAATAAACCTGGCGTGGACATGTCGATGTCGTTAATCTGAGCCAGCCCGGTGATACCTGGACGAGCCTGAAGCACACCTCTGGACTCCCTCTCTTCAATCAACTCTTCCTGGTTGAAAAGACACGGCCGCGGCCCCACAAGACTCATCTCCCCTTTTAACACGTTCCAGAGCTGAGGAAGTTCATCCAGTTTGGTGCGGCGCAGGAAACGCCCAAAGCGAGTGATGGACGCCGTATTCGCCAGATGGCTGGCTACCGAGGCCGTCTCCACTTTCATGGTGCGAAATTTCACCAGCGTAAACGGCTGCCTACCCCGACCTACCCGCTCCTGGCGGAATAAGGGGGAGCCAGTATCAAACAGCCCTAGCACATAAAGCACCACCAGTACCGGAAGCCCGAAAACCAGCCCAGCCAATGAAAACACCACATCCAAAAAACGAATCACATTACCCACCCTGGTTCTTTTTGAAACAGCGCCTCAGCCCTTCGTCCACCGATACCGGCGGCTCCCAATCCAACATACGCCGGGTTTTGGAAATATCCACTTGTAGCGACCCCAACAATCGCTGAGCCATGGCTTTCTTGCCTAGAACGGTGGCGCCAAACTGCAATAACGCGGCGGGTACTGGCAACAATCGTGCGGGCTTGCCCATAGCGATGCCCACACGCCGCAACAGCTCCGACGTGGAAAGATCTTCCCCGTCGCCGGCCAGAAACACCTGATTCGGAGCGGAGGGGTGATCAATGCAGGTGATGATTAGGTCTACCAGATTATCCAGCGCGACCAGAGAACGTTTGTTGTGGATAGCCCCCAATGGCAAAGGCAGGCCTTTCGCAACCAGCCTCGCCATAATGGCGAAGTTACCTTTCACACCGGGGCCGTAGACCAACGGCGGGCGAATTATCACCACCTCCATGCCTGTTTCCTGGGCGATCTGCTGCAAGCCCTGCTCGGCTTCCAGTTTTGAGAGGCCGTAGGCGTCTCCTGGGGCGGGCGTATCCTCTGGAGTAAAGCCCTTGCCGCGCGCAGTCTGTTCACCATTAACTTTTATTGAGCTGATAAAGACAAAACGCCGAATGCCGGCCTCGGCCGCCTGGCGAGCAAGGTTGAGCGTGCCACCTACATTCACACGTCGAAACTCGGTAAGCGGATCCGCAGCCGAATCATCCATAATATGTGCGCGAGCGGCGGCATGAACTACGACTCGTTGGCCCTGTAGTGCCTCAGACCAATCTGTATCACCATCAATCTCACCTACCGCAATAAACGCGAATGGACTATCCCCGCGCTTCGCCCGCGCAGCCCCCCAAATCTCAAAACCTGGCTCAGCGGCCAACCGCGTTATTAATGGGCCGCCGACAAAACCAGTCGCGCCCGTGACCAATATCCGTTCAGACATCCTCTAACAACTCTTTGTAAATCGCCAAGTGCTGTTCCACAATACGATCTATAGAAAAGGCTCGCTCTGCCAGTTCTCGACCGGCCTTGCCCATGCATAACCGGCGCTCAGGTGCGTCAATAAGCTCTTGAATGGCATCGGCAAGTGCCAGCGGGTTTTTCACTGGCACCAGAACGCCGGTCACACCCGGCTCTATAGCGTCCCTGCAGCCAGGCACATCCGTCGTCACAACAGCCCGACCACAGGCCGCTGCCTCGACCAGACCTTTGGGTAACCCTTCCCGGTAGGAAGGCAAACACACAATGTTGGCAGCGCCATATTGCTGAGCAACATCGGTTCGGTAACCCAGCAGCTCGACGACACCTTCCGCAGCCCAGCCCGCCACTTCCGACTCCTCAACGCTGGTCGGATTACCTGAGTCCGGCGCGCCGATCAGGCGAATCACCAGTTCAACACCCCGGGACTTCAACAGCCGGGCCGCATCAACCAACTCATAAACGCCCTTGTCTCGTAATAATCTAGCAGCCATCACAACCACCGGAGTGCCACCCGGTTCCGGCACAAACGAATATTTAGCGAGATCCACTCCCGATCCGCGAATCATTCGTACTTGATCTTTGTTGAGAGCGCCAATCGCCAATAACCCATCACGATCATCCGGGTTCTGAAAAACCACCGTAAGACGTCGCTGGGTTAACGCCAATCGGTAAAGCCCAGAAATCAATACACGGCGAGCACGGGCGGCCATCGACTGCGCAACAAAAACCGTTCCCAGACCGGAAACGGCAGCGATCACGGCAGGTACTCCCGCCAGACGGGCAGCGATCCCACCGTACAAGATCGGCTTGATGGTAATCAGATGTACCAGGTCCGGCTTCAACTCCCGGAATAACCGATACATACTGACAATAGAACCAAACTCTGCAAGCGGGTTTTGGCCGCTTCTGGCAATGGCAACGGTGTGGTGCGTAAGGCCTTGGCGCCCGATTTCCCGGACTGCATCCCCGTCTGCCGTTGCAACATGTACCTCATATCCTGCCTCATGTGCGGCGAGGGCAATTGGCAACCGATGCGACAAAAAGAATTCTGGGGCATTAACAACAAAAAGGATTTTGTTGGCTGTCAATTCGCCTCCAACCTCGACTGAAAAATCAACACACTCCAAGGATGATAATGCCAGCTCTGTTTGCCACTCATGTACTCAATCCACAGCCAAAGCGCAGGCCCCAGCCAGTAAAAATTTTCATGTCAAACAGAATGAAACCAGCACGCCTCATACGCCTCAACCATAACTTCTATTGAAAACTTTTCTGAAATTCGCTGGCTGCTCGCGACCTTGCGAGCCTGCCATACTAAGGGATATTGTTGCCACTCCCGAGCTGACTTGATAATCACCTCAGCCAATGCTTTTGGATCACGAGCATTACAACAGGCGTCTCTATCTCCCAGGATATCCAAAGCATCACCCACATCAGTTGAAACACAAGGCGTACCGCAAGCCATGGCCTCGGCAAGCACATTCGGGAAGCCTTCCGACAGGCTAGAAAGCACATGCAGATCCAAAGCATTCATAACCGCCGGAACGTCGGACCGTTGCCCGATCAACAACACACTATCTTGCAGGCCAAGCGTGGCAATTTGCTTTATTAGACCAGTATTATCAGGAGACAGGCCTTTGCCGATCAAAAGGCAGCGAAAGGGAATCTTACATCCTGCTACACGAGCCAAAGCTTGCAGCAGGTTGGAGTGATCTTTCAAAGGGTCAAAGCGCCCAACGTTGCCGATGATGAAATCGTTTGCGCTCAGACCCAGCTCCGCGCGCACCCTGGCACCGGCAGCGCAGTCTGGCCTGAAGCGCGACAGATCATAGCCGTTTGGTATCACGCTTAGCTTTCGCGCTGAGTAACCGATATCTTTATGAACATACCTTGCCTTGTTGGCACAGCAGATGATCTCGTCAGGCACCCAGCCTGATAAAATCGCACACAACCGGGCAATCATGATCGTTGAACGTTTCGACTTACCCTTTTCCAGGGTTGAATGACGAATACTCCAAAATACACGCCGCACTCCGGCCAACCTTGCCGCAATGCCGCCCAATAAATCAGCGTGGTACATCCAGGTCTGCACCAAATCTGGCTGCTCCTCTCGAATCACCCTGATCAACCGGAAGAACCGGACGATGCTGGGTTTTCCTGGATTCATTTCCAGACAGTGAACCGTCACACCAGACCGGGACAATAAAGGACCATACTTGCCCTCATCCATCAGCGAAATGACCACATGTTGCGCTTGTTCGCTATGCAGACACAGTCGCGTCAGTACGCCTTCCGCACCACCATCGTTCAGGCCGGTGATGATATGTACAACTTTCTTAGTCATGCTGATGTTCCAGCCATGCCTGAAACATCAAAACACTCCAAAGTTTTAATGCGTTATCGCGTCTTCCGCTCTGGTGCTCACTCCATAACTTCCGAATGGGAGCAGCATGGAAATAGCCCTCTCTTCTCAATCGAGTTTCTTCTAACAATGCCTCGGCCCAATCACGCAGTGGGCCGCGCAACCACTGAGATAATGGGATGGAAAAGCCCTTTTTCGGGCGTTCGATCATCTCACGCGGAACGTGGCGGTATAGCACCTCCCGCAATGCCCACTTACCAGTGCCATTACGGATTTTCTGATGTATAGGCAACTGCCAGGCAAACTCAACCACCCGGTGATCCAGCAGAGGCACCCTGGTTTCGAGGCTGTTCGACATGGCGGCGCGATCAACTTTTACCAGAATGTCATCGCTCATGTACTGCTTGGCGTCTACGGCCATCATCCAATGTTCGAAGCTGTCAGTTTTCGGCCAATGAGAGGGGCTGTTCATTATTGACGGTAGGGATTCCGCCCCGATCACTGCCTCCTCTGGCTGCTGCCAGTGGCTCATAAGCGCATTGTAAAAAGCTTCGCGATTTTCACTGGGCAGTACCCGAAGTAATTTGTGTAACTTATCCGGCACGGGAACGTCTGCCAGTACTGCCACAGCCAACTTCCGCAGAGACAGCGGTAGCCGACGGATGGCTCGCCATACCTTAGGTGCGAACTGGTAAGGGTTATAACCACCAAACAGCTCATCGCCACCATCACCGCTCAACGCTACCGTCACTTGCTGCTTTGCCATCTTACTGACCAGATAAGTCGGTATCTGAGAACTGTCTGCAAAGGGTTCACAATAAATACTCGGCAAATCCGGAATCACCGCCAGCGCGTCCTCAGTGCCAACATAGAGCTCGGTATGCTCGGTATCAAGGTGCTCCGCCACCTCTTTTGCGTATTGCGCCTCATTGTAGCCCGGCTCATTAAACCCAATGGCAAAGGTACGCACTGGTTTGCTACTTTGTTGCTGCATCAGTGCCACAACCGTGCTGCTATCGACGCCACCGCTCAGAAATGCACCCAGTGGAACGTCTGCCAGCATCTGCCCCGCCACACTCTGGGCAATGCGATGCTCCAGTGCTGTCACTGCTTCAGTATCCGACCCTAGGAAGGGATTCTCTAAACCTGACTCTACTACCTCATTGAGAGCCCAATATGCTTGCGGGAGGGCTTCGGCAGGCCCGTCGCCCCGGCATATCTGAACCATATGGCCAGCAGGCAACTTCTGGATGCCCCTATAAATGCTGTACGGTGCCGGAATCGCGTTATACCGCAACAGCAGCGCCAGCGCATTCCTATCAACCTCTGCATCGAACGCGCGATGAGCTTTTAGCGCCTTGAGTTCCGAACCAAACAACAGCGTTTGATTGCACCATCCCCAATACAATGGTTTTTCGCCCAAACGATCACGCGCTAAGGTAAGTACATGATCATGTTTATCCCACAATGCAAGAGCAAACATTCCGACCGCGGCGTTCAGAGTCTTCTCTACTCCCCAAGCGGCAAAACATGCAAGAAGGGTTTCTGTATCGGAATGGCCCAACCATTCCGACCTCTGATGCGCACCTTCCAGCTGTTGACGTAACGCTAGATGATTGTAAATCTCACCATTAAACGAAATAACATAACGATCACAGGCAGAGTGCATCGGCTGATGGCCTGCGGGGGACAAATCAACTATAGACAGACGAGTGTGGGCAAGGCCGATTCCAATTTGTGCATCGTGCCAGGCGCCCAAATCGTCAGGGCCACGCTCAGCGATAGTGGTGGCAATCTTTCTTAGCGTGTTATCGAAATCGTTTGATAACCCAGCGATAGCCCAAAAACCTCCAAAACCGCACATTTAAGATGCTCCCATAGGCGACGCAAGCTTAGTTGACGATACATTAATTCGGGGATCACTCTGGCACTTCCGATTTTTGCTCAAAAGGCCTACAACCAAAACTAAAATATAAAGTCGCGCCGAATAGCCAGTAAAAAGGAGCGGCTCTTTAGCCTCCGCTATTAACAACAAGGCACCAATGGTTAAAAAAAGAAATGGTTTGTAAAAAAACACGTTCCTAAACATAAGAAAAAATAAAATATAAAAAAGTGCACCAAAAACATATCCGACTGAAAGAAACATACGACTATAACCTGAGTCCGTCCAAGGATTAAAATCACTCCCTCCATAAAAACCATATCCAATGAGCACCTCAGGAAAGGTTTTAGGCATAACTGACAAAAAATCGATGACAGTACCTACTGTTCCTTCATCCTCTATTCCACCGCCGCCTGGCAAAAGAAAGCCGACCGAATAATTATAAAACCCTATGCCATATTTATCAATCAACGCCTGCTTTATATCCCCAAAAAATAAAAAAACCAAAACCCACATAAAAAGAGAGACAACTATCGTTCTAGAAAGATACTTTTTCGCATTAAAAAAAACAAAAAAAAGTGCCACAAAAGGTAATAATACAAGCCCAGTTCGACCAATAAAAAAAACTGAGAATATTAAAATCGAAGCATAAAAAATTGAACTAAGTATACTTAGATAATTTTCGGAATAAAGATAAAGAGAAAGTACTATAGAAACAGGAACCAAGACGGAAAGTGAAGCGCCCCCGCCAGATGCGATGCCGCGGTACCTAAAACCTTCTGTCCAGTCTACATTTCCACTTAATACCAAAAAGCTTTCAATGGTCTGACGAAAACCTGGGTAGTAGACCTCAAAAATTATAACCAAACTATTGAACGAAGAAGCCAACAATATACAATGAATGAAATCATTAAACTCGAAACCACCTCTACAAAACAGAGTATACAAGCTGTGCGCCAAAAAAATATAAACAACTAATGAAAAAGAGACCTTAAGATGTACAAACTGACCTATATCATGAACAAACGAAGAAAAAACTCCCACCATGGAAATAAGAATCAAAACAAAAGAAACGCCTATGACTTCTAAACCCAGCCCTTTGAAGCCACTTAAAAAAGAGAGCAAAATTATTGGTAATAAAAAAGCACCAAGGTTCCCAAATACTGTATATGGATTAAAAATGAATAGCAAAATAATTAATGAAAGAATCATCTTTCTGAAAAAAAAATAATGAGTTATCATTTATCTATCTCACTCGACCTCTATGGAAAAAATCTATGAGTTGGCCAACCCTTATTTTCACTCAGAAAAATCACAACTATTGAAATTATTCCAAAAAGAGAATTCCTTTACCGAACAGGTTACTTTCGCAAGAATAACCATTACATAAGAAGCCTTCCATTTGGCAACTGATTCGAAACGACATCTAATTTACCAGTATTCTTATTGCCATTTAAGGGAATAAGTAATCCATAAAACAGCTTTATTAACATCGATTTCAGCAAGAAAATATTCATTATTTTGCAATAAAAATCAAAAAAAATTATTGCAACCTTAAATAGTAAATTCTACACAAGCTCATTGCGACTAACAGGCCAAAGATTGACCAGAATCATTGAATCATTCTTTCCACAATAGAAATATTTAATCTCAAAAAAACAGTTCTATAAAAATAACAAGACTTCACCAAAATCAGGGAGCTGGTAACATCTAATTTCCATGATCTATAAGTGGAAACCTAATCTAGGCTCTATTTTGGAGGCAAAAAAATAGAGCATAGCATTGAAGCTCGCAATCAAATCCTTACCTTTCCTAAAGTAAGCAAAAAAACAAATCCAGCAAAAACAGATCTTAAATCGAAAGAGACTTTAAATGAGAAGGCTAATGCACTGAAATACGGAAGCCTATGACGCAATGAACGTATGTTTTTTGAATAACAGGACATGGCCTCACCAAAAAATTCTGGGTATTTTGACAATATATAATTACATGTATTGAGGTGATCAATAGAGTTTTGACCTACTCTTGAATCTCTATTAGTAATATTATTTTCGTGGCGGCGGTAACGTGCTAACACCTCTGGAATATACCTAATCTCCCCACCGCTGGCTAACGAGTCAATCCAGTAGCACCAGTCGGAAGCAACTGGAATTAACGGATTGAAGCCAGAACTAGAGGTTTTATCTGCACGAACCATCGTTGCACAACCTCCATTAAAACAACCAAATTTAATTAAGGTCCGTATATCACCCTGGCGTGGCTTGTTCTTTTTAGAAAAAAGATATAGAGATTGGTTAGTTGAGCTATCGAAAACGTCTAGATCATGATAACAAATAGTACATTGGGGGTTATTTTCCATAAATAGGACTTGCTTGCTTAACTTTCGAGGTAACATCAAATCGTCCCCCCCCATCCATGCAATGTACTTACCTTTACAGGCAAAATGAGCTTCATTAGAGTTCGCTGTAATTCCCTGGTTTCTCTCCGCCAACCTTAAAACAAACTTACCCGGATATTTATTATCGTATTTTCGGAGCATGTCTTGCGTTCCGTCGGTGGAAGCATCATCGGCTACTATTATCTCAAAATTCGGATAGTCTTGTTCCAAAATCGACTCTATACATTCATACAAAAGTTCTTTTTGATTGTATGTTATAGTTGCGACGCTAACTAATGGAAACTGTTTATCGTGCATCGACTTGCCTTTCTAAAATATAGGATAACCAGAAGGGATTGTTCCTAAACGAATCATGAGATAAAAACACGTTATTTCATGTTCTACTTACATCTTAACGATTTGATAATAAATATCGCCATGACAATCCAATAAACCAAATAATTTACCGCATGCGACAAAACAACACCTTCTAGCCCGATTACCTTGGTGAAAGCGACTGTCAAGACGTAAAATGTACTTGCAAATATAATTTCCGAGGCAATAAACAACTTAATCATCGCTTTGCCAAGCATTAAATAAGATAATATCCAACTACCTATCTTCAGTGTATCGCCCACCATCTGCCAGGCAAACAACGATTCCATCGGCATAAAATCGGCTGTAAACAGAACACGGATAATGAAGTCGCGCAGCAAATAGATCGCCAGACCACAGGCTGCAGCTGCTGGCAGGATAATCTTGTATCCTTGGATGATTTCCCGCTTGATCTCAGAGTTTTTTTGCAGCTCCGCCAGCTTAGGGAGATAGTAAACACTGAGTGTTGTCGTTACCAGCATCAGATAGGCCGCACTCAGCCGCCACATCGCTTCCCAGTAGCCCGCTGCATCCCAGCCGAGGGTCTCACCGAGGTGGTTACGAATCAGGATGTGACTAACGGGTACACAAGCGGCGCTGGTGAGCGCCATAGCGGTGTATTTGGCTAGATTTTTGGCGGCATTCTTATCTACACGCCCCAGAAGGTAACGAAATTTGAACCATGGTGCCTTGTAAGTCAACAGTAGGGTGACGAAGAACGTTAAGGATTGGTAAATAGCGAGAGCGACCAACGCTCCGTAGAGGCCTAGCTGTATCGCCATTACACTCGTAACTACCAGCGAAAACAGACTGCCTGCAATATTAGCAGTTACGTATCGTTGTATTTCTTTTTTACCGTTGAGAATAGCCAACAATAGAGTGTTAAAAACAAACAGCACCAGTGTAGCGGCGAACCAGATGAAAACACTACCCAGCGATTCGTCTTTTAAAAACCAGCCTGCCAAAGGCTGATTAAAGATGATCACTAATACTGCGGTCGTCAGCGATCCAATTAACGCAATGGTACCGGCCGTGCGCCAAACTGAGTGCTGGCGTGCTTCATCTTCATAGTACTCCGCCGTGTACTTCGTAACTCCTGTATTTAAGGCGCCGCTAGCGAAGGTTGTGATCATCTGCACAGCATTCTGAAACTGTCCCAGGGCCGCATATCCTGCTGGGCCTACATAGATGGCAAGAATCTTGTTTAGGCCCAGCAGCGTCAACATCTTGATGATTACCGCAATTCCATTGAGGAGGCTGGTTTTGATAAGTGTCATGGCTCAACAGACAGTAAACTCATTACAGGCCTCAATGACCTGATGGACCTGTTCATCACTCATCACCGGGCTAATCGGCAGGCTTAGAACCTGCTCGTGTATGGCTTCGGTTATCGGATAACTTTGATTGTTCCAACCGGCGTAGGCTTTTTGCTGGTGCGGAGGTATCGGGTAATGGATCATGGTTTGCACACCGGCTTTATTCAGATGTTGTTTCAATGCATTGCGCATGGCCGTTCTTACCACATAGAGATGAAATGCGTGGTTTTGCAAGCTTGACATGGTTGCATTAGGGCCTGTCGGCTGGCTTATTACGGGGTTATCGATGCCTTGGGCATAGGCCAAAGCAATCTTCCTACGGCGCCGCGTTTCTCCATCAAGATAGCGGAGCTTGACCCGCAGCAGCGCCGCCTGCATTTCATCCAAGCGGCTGTTTACACCTTGGTAGATGTTTTCGTACTTTTTATGGCTGCCGTAGTTACACAAGGCCCGTAGAGTTTTCGCCAGCTCCGAATCGTCAGTCGTAACTGCACCGGCATCGCCCAGTGCGCCGAGGTTTTTACCCGGGTAGAAGCTGAAACCGGAAGCGTCGCCCCAACTGCCCGCTTTTTTTCCCTCAATCTCGGCCCCGTGTGCCTGTGCCGAGTCTTCCAATACTAACAGTTTATGGGTTTTGGCCAGCGCCATGATGTCTGGCATCGGCGCTAACTGGCCATACAAATGTACGGCTAGTATGGCCTTGGTCTTGGGAGTGATGGCTGCTGCGGTGTTTGCGGGGCAAAGGTTGTGGGTGATTGCATCCGGCTCTACCAATACTGGTGTTAGGCGGTTCTCGGTAATTGCCAGTATGCTGGCAATGTAGGTATTGGCCTGAACGATCACTTCGTCGCCTTCCTGCAGCCTGCCCAATTCCTTCCAGGCTCGCAATGTGAGCGTTAGCGCGTCCAGGCCATTGGCGACTCCGATGCAATGTTCAGTGCCACACCAAGCAGCAAACTCCTGCTCGAAAGCTTTGACTTCTGCGCCCTGGATGTACCAGCCACTATCGATTACGCGGGCGGCCGCGTCGATGAGTGCATCACGATACTGGTTGTTGATTGACTTTAGATCGAGAAAGGAAACCATTAACCTACATACCCGATTATTTTCGCAGGATTGCCCACAACCACAGCCTTGGGTGGGACGTCTTTAGTGACGACCGCTCCGGCTCCAACCATCGCGTATTCTCCAATTATGATTCCTGGCAGCAGAGTCGCATTGGCACCAATACTCGCATGGTTCTCAATTGTAATAGCCATAAATTCAGGTGGGTATTCTTTAGAGCGCGGGTGGCGGTCATTAGTGAATGTAGCGTTTGGTCCGATGAAAACGTTGTTTCCTATTCGGGTGCCATCCCATACCTGCACACCGGATTTAACCGTGACATTATCGCCAATGAAGACATCACTTTCTATCAAGGTATGCGCGCAAATATTGCAGTTTCTACCAATACTCGCACCTTCCAGGACAACTACGAATTGCCAGACTCGCGTCCCCTCCCCAATCTGGCTTGATGCCACGTCGGCCAGCGAGTGTATGAAGCTCATGTATTCAACCGTTTGATAAAATCGTGGTATTCCCGAATATAATCGGCCTCGTCATAAAGCTCACTGGCTAGTACCAGAAGAACGCAGTCCGGACTGAAATCGTACATTTCCCGCCAGATCATATCGTTGATAAAAAGCCCCTTGGTAGGCGAGTCAAGCCACACTTCCGTTCTCTCGGTGCCGTTATCGAGCAGCATCTTACACTTCCCACTTACACAGACCGCAACTTGTTTCAAGGCTTTATGAGCATGAAAGCCACGGGATACGTCGGCCCGGGTACCAAAGAGGTAATAGACGCGTTTAATTTCAAAAGGGACAGTCTTATTTCCCTCCAGCGCAACTAATGACCCTCGCTCATCACTCAGTGGCGAAAAATCAATCCATTGCACCAAGTCGGTTGTCTTATCGCTCATCAACCAACTCCTGCAGGTAGGTTCCGTAACTGTTTTTCTTGAGCTCGTTTGCCTGGGCAAGTAGTTGGGCTTTGCTCAGCCAGCCATTATTGAAGGCAATCTCCTCCAGGCAGGCGATCTTGTAACCTTGGCGTTTCTCTATGGTTTCCACAAACTGGGCCGCTTCCAGTAGGCTTTCGTGAGTACCGGTGTCCAGCCACGCGAAACCGCGCCCCAATAGCTCAACGTTCAGTTCACCCGCCTCCAGGTAGGCTTTGTTCACGTCGGTGATTTCCAGTTCGTCCCGGTGGGAGGGTTTTACGGCCTTGGCTATGTCGATCACGCGGTTGTCGTAGAAGTACAGGCCAGTCACCGCATAATGGGACCGAGGTTTGGCGGGTTTCTCTTCAATGGATATGGCTTTGTGATTGTCATCAAACGCCACCACTCCAAAGCGCTCGGGGTCTTTCACCTGATAGCCGAATACGGTGGCGCCCTGCCCTTGTTCGATGCGTTCTACGGCGTCGCGCAGTTTGGGGGTAAAGCCCTGACCATAGAAGATGTTGTCTCCCAGCACCAGACACACACAGCTGTCGCCAATGAAGTCTTCACCGATGACAAACGCCTGTGCCAGACCATCGGGGCTGGGTTGCTGTGCGTAGCTGAGGTTGATGCCAAACTGCTCGCCGCTGCCCAGGCTCCGTTTAAAGCTCGCCTCGTCTTCCGAAGTGGTAATGATCAGGATGTCCCTTATGCCAGCCAGCATAAGCACGGAAAGCGGATAATAGATCATCGGTTTGTCGTACACCGGTAAAAGCTGTTTGGAGGTGCCGAGGGTAATGGGGTAAAGCCGGGTGCCGGAGCCGCCGGCTAGGATAATGCCTTTCATGTTCCTACTCCCAAGCGCTCCCGTTGATAGCTGCCGTCTTGCAGGCGATTGCACCACTCCTGGTGGTTGAGGTACCACACCACAGTTTTGCGAATACCAGTTTCAAAGGTTTCTTCCGGCGACCAATCCAGTTCCCGCTGTATCTTGCCAGCGTCTATTGCGTAACGGAGGTCGTGCCCCGGACGATCTTTTACATGAGTGATCAGATCCCGGTAGCTGGTTTGCCTAGGGCGCAGGTCCTGGAGTATGTCACAAATGGCCTGGACTACCTCAATGTTCTGCTTTTCGTTGTGGCCACCAATGTTGTAGGTTTCGCCCGGTTTGCCTTCGGTAACTACCTTGTACAGGGCGCGGGCGTGGTCTTCTACGTAGAGCCAGTCGCGGATCTGGTCACCTTTGCCGTAGACGGGGAGAGGCTTGTCCTCCAGGGCATTGAGGATGACCAGTGGGATAAGTTTCTCTGGAAAGTGGTAGGGGCCGTAGTTGTTGGAGCAGTTGGTTACCAGCACTGGGAGCCCGTATGTGCGTTGCCAGGCTCGTGCTAGGTGATCGGAGCTGGCTTTGCTAGCGCTGTAAGGACTGCTTGGGGCGTAAGGAGTGGTTTCGGTAAAGAGGTCGACAGAGCTTTCAAGGTCACCGTAGACTTCATCGGTGGATATGTGGTGGAAACGGAAGTTAGTGCGGCGTTGTCCGTCCAAGCTTTGCCAGTATTGGCGGGCGGCTTCCAGCAGGGTGTAGGTGCCGACTATATTGGTTTCGATGAAGGCTGCAGGGCCGTCTATGGAGCGGTCTACGTGGCTTTCGGCGGCCAGGTGCATGATCGCATCTGGTCCGTGCTCGGCCAACACGCGATCGACTGCAGTACGGTTGCAGATATCTACCTGTTCGAAGGCATAGCGTTCGCTATCGCTGACCTCTGCCAGACTTTCGAGGTTGCCGGCGTAGGTGAGCTTGTCCAGATTGACCACATTATCGGCGGTGTTGTTGATGATGTGGCGGATGACTGCGGAGCCTATGAAGCCGGCGCCGCCGGTTATCAGTAGTTTCATAATTGGGTCGTTATTCGCTAATGGTACTTGGAGAACGGATGAAGGCTCGGAAGAAGACAGTGAATACGCCTAGCATCCCGCCCAGCAATGTAGCGATGATGGCGATCAACGCCCTTTTAGGTTCACTTTTTTCCTGGGGGACTACGGCCGGGTCGACGGTTTTGAACACGTATTCCTGCTGCGCGTTGGCCAACATAACCGTTCGTGTTTCACTTTCTATCAGCTGATAAAAAACCTGTTGCATACCTGCGATATTGGTTTCGTTCAGTTTGGCTTCCAGGTAATTGATGCTGGCTTCTGCCTCTTCAACATCCTGGGTGCGCATGTGCTCGTTGATGTCTTTTACCAGCCATTCTGTCCATTGCCGGGCAGCGATGGGCGATAGGCTTTTCACACTGACAGTAACCATGCCGTTGTCTTTGTTTTCACTGACCTTCAGGTGGTTTTCCCTGAAGGTTTTCACAAGGTCCCAGTCGGTTGGCCGTAAACTTTCGCCGTCTTCGTCCGTACCCCATTCCCCTGTTTCGGGGTTGTAGATCTTGCGGTCGTACACCCACTCTTTCTGCCGATTATTCCATGCTTCTGTGGCCATAAGCGGTGCTTCAAGCTGGTGTTGGCGAATGAAGTCTGCCAGAAAGGCCCGTGACTGAAGCACTTCTTTGGCGATGACCGTATTGTTGGAACCGTCCTCACCAATAGTAACCCCTGCCAGGCTGGCCAGGCTGCCAAGCTGCCCACCCACGCGCCCCCCGCTCTCCCCGTCCGCAGGCGCCAATAACGCGTTGGCCTGGTAAATATCCGGTTTGTAGAGGGCATAGGCGACACCGCATACAGCAAAAAGCAGGGTGCTCAGGATGATGATCCATTTACCCGCCCACACGATCGCAAAAAGCTCGCGGAGATCAATCTCGTCATCCGGATAGTTTCCTGCCTCAGACGGTTCCGGTATACGCTCGTATCGGGTCATTACAGGTTCCCCACAGCCGCCGCACCCAACGCCATCTGATAAACGATCTGGCTCACATTACTCCAAAGCTCTAACTGATTCAGCCTGTCCACGTCAATGGGCACTATAATAGTGTCGCCTGGTGCCAGCTGCTGGCTGCGCCCTCCAAACCAACGGCTTTTCTCTGGCAATATTACGGAACCGTCTGCCTTCACTACGTACACCCTTTCTTCATCCGCCTGTCGTGTGGGGCCGCCACTGCGTTCCAGGTAGTCATCCACGGTTAGGCCTTCGGTGTGCAGGTGGCTGGTGGGGAACTGGACTTCGCCAAACACACTGACGGCTTGCGGAATGGTAGGGACAGTGAGGGTGTCCCCATCCTGCAAGCGGATTGGCTGGTAGTCTCTGTTTTCCACGACCGCGGCGAGATCGATGACCATTCGGCCGAGAGGCTTGGAATCCTGCACTTCCTCCAGAAGCTCCTGTACCTGCTCGGTACGCTCTGCATTCTGGCCACCGAAGTCATTGCCTTCCAGTTGCACACCCACCAGGTCACTCTGTAGCCGCTCTTCGGCTTCACGAAGACGCTGGGCTTCCAATTGGCGGAGTTTTTCGCGTGTGAAGATGGCCCCTTTCGGGAACGCATTGGCTGTGAGGCCACCGGCTCGTCGGAGCACTTCGCGAAGGGTTTCACCGTCGCGAACGGTGTACTCGCCTGGGTAGCGTACTTCTCCGTCCAGTTCGATGGTCTTAGCCTGGGCAAATTCAGGTATGGATTTGATCAGCAGGCGGTCCCTGCTTTGCAGCGTTACGGACGCCTCGCCTTTCATAACGGACTTCAGGTCAAGATTCTGGACGTTGGTTTTGCCGGTACCCTCTTCGTCAACGCTGAAGCGGGCCAGTTCGGCGGTGTAGAGTGACGCTGAGTCTTTTAGACCACCTGCCACGTATATCGCATCCGCCACTCGACCGGACGCGGGCAATGGATACTCACCGGGATAGCGTACGGGGCCAGTCACCTGAATCGTTTGCTGAGGCGAACCCGGCCGAGCCTGGGCTTTCAGCCTTTGCAATACCGGAGCAAACAGTACTTCTCGGCTGAGCCGGCTGTAGTTCTCTTCGTCACCTTCCAAGGATCGGTCGGTTCCTGTTTCGTCACTAACTCTTTCCCCTGTACGTGGGCGGTTGCGATTACCATCGTCACTCATGTCATTCTGATCGCGGGTTTTAGCACTCACCTTGCCTTCATCCGCAAAAATCAGGAACTGGTCTTTCTCCTGTAGAAGAATGTCGTTCTCACCAATGGGGTTGTCCAGGGCTTGCCGCAGACGCAGGTTGATGACCGAGACGGTGTCGGTTTCCGGGTCGGTTCGTACGATGGCCGCGTAACGTTTATCGGCTTCCTGAAGCAGGTCGCTATCCAGCGAACGAATAACGGAGCTGACTCTCATGCCTGGCACCCAGGCGTAGCGGCCGGGGCGCGTTGCCGCACCTTTTACTTCGACGTACTGGCCGGTGATGTCTGAGATGGAGGCGACTTCTATGCGGTCACCGGGTTTAACGCGCGCCTGCTTCCCTTTTTGCGTAGTGAGGTTGGCTTCGGCGATGATGCGCAGGAAGTCGTCATTGTTGCGTTCAATGCGAACCAGTTGCGGGTATGCTTGAGGGGTAAGGCCACCGGCCAAGTTTACCAATTCCTGAAGGTTGGTGTTGTTTTTCAGTTCGTAGAGTGCTGGGCGGTAGACTTCGCCATCGATGCCTACACGGTTTCCAACGGGGGGAATAAAGATGACGTCGCCGGGTTGCAGGCGGTTGTCGTCGGAGGTGTCGCCTGCCAGCAACAGGTCGTACAGATCCAGCTCACCAATCAGCTTTCCATCCCGCTTGTGTTGAATGTTGCGCAGGGAACCGGTGCGTTTGATGCCGCCAGACACATAGAGGGCGTTGGTCATGGTGGAGAGAGAACTGACGGTGTAAGAACCTGCGTTTCTTGCTTCCCCCAGCACAAACACCCGCATACTGCGCAGCTCACCCAGGGAAACGCTGGCCTGCACACCGATGTACTGCTCGGAGACTCGATTCTTAATCTGTTGCCTGGCTTGGTCAAACGTCAGGCCCGCAACGGTTTGGGGGCCGGATTGCGGAAAGCTGACGGTACCGTCCCGGGAAATGGGCAACTCCAGTTGCTGGTTTTCCTTGCCCCAGAGCTGCACCCGCAGTACGTCACCCGGGCCCAAGGTGTAGTCGTTGGGGATGGGGATTTCCGTCACGGGCGCAAAGGTGGTCGGGCTTCCAACAAACAGATCGTACCCGAAAGGCTTCAGGCCGCCATTCTTACGATCCTGTTCTTTTTCGTTGTCCTGCTCTTGCCGGACAAGCTCCCTTTCTTCATCAGAGATGGCATCAACCGGCTCTACCACATTCACATTTTGCGGCCGTTGGCTTTGCTGGCCCGCTGAGCCGGCAATTGAATCCAGATCCACACCATATTGGCGCGCCAAGGCTTCCTGCTGGGCACGGGGCATGCTCTTGAACTGTTCAATCTGTGACTGGCTGATGGATTGGGCAGCAGCGGCAACTGGCAATACAAGCGCCAGTGACATCAGTAATTGCTTGGTCAGGTTCACTTAGTCATATCCGTTATTAGAAGCGATAGCGCCAGGCGGCACCGACAGACCATTGCTCTTTCTCGCCGCTGATGAATGCTATCTTTTTGTCGGTGGCCTGTGCTGTGAGGTCCAGCCAACCGTTGAGAAATTGTGTGCCATAACTCAGAGATACCACAGCGGCTTTCTGATCGCCGCTCGGCACATTAAAGAAAATATCGTTGTCCGTGATGACAGTCCGATTGTCGCCGTCTTTATTCAGATCAAGGTAACCTAAAGAGGCGGAGAGGTTACGGCCATCCGGGAAGAAATTGAACACGCCCAAAGTCAGGGTTTCCGCGTCGCCGTCAAACGTTGAGGCCACATTGCGGCCTTTGTAACGATACCCACTGCGGTAACGTGAATGGTCGTATGTGATATTAGGCATGGCGTTGCCGAGGAAGTCGTCGGCCAGAGTATTGCTGTATTCGACGAACCATTGCTGGTCACTGCTCAGCAGTTGTGTCGTCCAGTCCGTACCCAACAGCCAGGATTTGCGGGCCGGGAAGGCACCGGCCTCGTCTTCACCCATCATCTGGCCATAAACACCCATGGCCTGATCGCCTATGGAAAAACCGTAACGGGCATCAATACTGGCCAGTTGGTTTCCAGGATCGTTCTCTTCCAGTTGGCCATTGTCGCGGCCGATCAAGGCATTCCAGATAGTGGATGCGCCTTCCGGGCGGCCTTCACCGCCGAACATGATGGCCCTGGAAAAGCCGATGTCCAGGCCTTCAATGGGCCTTACGGTCAGGCGCATGCCAATCATCTTGGCGTCAGAAACCGCACGTTCGCTTTCCAATTGGCCAGCGAAGGCAGTGAACTGCCAGGGGCCTAACCATTTTAGCCAACTGGTTTTCGGCTCGCTGGCGTCTTTACGGTTCAGCCATACCGCAGGCATGGGGCGGGCGTTATTAGAAAGAATCAAGCTGCTTTGCCAGCCCGGTCCCCACCAACGGTCTATGGCCCCGGCGCCAAACACCCAGTTGCCGGCGGTTGCAGCCAGGTAGGAGCCATCCAGGCGCAACGTATCGTCATCTTCGGGATTGGCTGCCAGGCCGGGCTTTAAGCCAACGGCCCAGGACTCGCCTTGCCATTGCACATTGAGGCTGGTTTCCGCCGTTTCGCGAGGGCCGGCCTGAAAACCTCTCACAAACGTCGGTTCACTGGTGGCGCCCAGCTCATATTCCGCGCGCCAACCCTCTTGGCCCTGTTCGTCCATCTCGAACTTCAAATAGGCCAGGGAGCTGCCAATGGCCGGTGCATCGCTGCCGGTTTCCCGGCTAAGGCCATTATGGACAGTGCCCATCATCACCGGCCAGGTGGACACTGTGCGGTTCAGGTGGCCTCGGTCCGCCAGTTTTTGCAGGGCGAAGCGGGCTCGGTTGTCACCGGGTTCCAGCCACGGGGCTGAGAAAGCAAAAGAGGAGAATAAAGAGGCGATTAGGCACGCTACCGCCCCACCGACCAGTGTCCAGTGTTTTGAGGTCATATACCGACAACTGCCTGAAAATCAATACAGGGAGAAACAGAACGAAGGGAACAGCCGAATCCCCGCCGGTTGATAAAGCTTCTATGTCAAAAGCGTGACGATTCTACGGCATCCCATATGACACGCAAGTGACTATAGTCCTGATATGCCCGTTGTCGGGCGTACAGGAGGTGAAGAATTGTCAAACGCTGATTCTTTGATCACTCACCAGCGACCTGACTCCTTACCAGACCAATAAACTCGGCAAAAAACGCCAAAAAAACACCTGCCATCAAACCTAACAAACTGGCCAACACAATAATAAGGCTTCCTGCCGGGCCTGTGCTTTCACCACTTTGTCGACTTATGACCAGCGCTTCGAAAGGCGCGAGCGCTTCCAAATCTGCTTCCAGGGAGAGCTGCGTTTCCACGGCCGAGGCGATGGCTTCACCGGTGTTCTGCCCTCCCTCCAAAATTTCGATGGTTGAATCCAGGGATACAATCTGCCTCTCCAGGCTGTTACGCAACGTCGACACTGCCCGCGCCTGCTGGGATTCCAGCCGCTCGACCAGTTCACGATGAGCTTCTGCCACACTCGCACCTGCGGATTCCGACGCCTCCGACACGATGCGCACAAGGCCTGTATTTTCGGGGTTTTTTGCGGTTATACCAAACGGCAGGCTTCTGCCGTTCTCTGCATGATAGTTTGCCTGTAAGTCCGGCAACCAGAGGCTGTCCAGCTCAGCAATAATAGTGGAGGGCTCTTCGATGTACTCTCCGCTGGATTTCTCGGCCAGCTTCGTGAGAGTCACGTATTCGTATTTTTCTGGCGCAAAGATGGCGTAGGCTGCGCCAACAAACGTAACCAAAATGAACACGACGTAGAACACTCGCCGGCGCTTTAAAAACGTGGCAGCAAGGTCGACCAAGCTGATTTCATCATCGTGTTGGGGGCGTGACGCCTCCTGAAGTGGCTCTACCATTACGCAACCTTTGTTGAGAGTTTGTGACATTATGACCGTTTGCAGGACGAAAAAAAGTGAACAAACATTTCTTTCGGACTAGGGACCTACGCTGTCTAACTAGGCTTTGCTAATCCGACTTACGGGGATGAAGGATGGCTAGGGGGACTTTCACGGTCTGCTGCTTCTGCATGAAGCTGATCAGAACAACAGCGCGCTCTTCCCCGTCGTAGGCCTGAAATATGGCGCTGATGCCTTTGAAAGGGCCGTCTTCCAACTCCACGGCCTGTCCAGGTTTAATGCCGCCGAGTTCTGCGACTGTATGTAGGCTGTCGTTGATGTGTTGTATGACATCGTCCGGAATTGTGGCCGGCTTGTTGGCAAAGCTGACGATACGCAGGATACCACGCGTGGAGCGCAGCTTGGCCCACACCGGGTCTGCCTGCTCCAGCTTCACAAACAGGTAGCCCGGGAACAGTGGTTCCAGCTTTTTGGTGCGCTTGCCCCCCTTGATCTTTTCCACCGTGATCTTCGGATAGAAGCAGGCGATGTCCTGGTTTTGCAGATGAGTCAGGGCGCGATCGCCCTGACTGGGCTTGTGTTGTAGGGCGTACCAGGTCATTGATACCTCGTGATTGGGATACGTGGGGTCAGCCCCCAATGCATTTTGCGAGTTGAAATGGCTTGGGGTCTGACCCTCTGGTTTCCAGCCATGTTATAGTTTCCGTCAAAGCAAATCACTGGGTAACACTCCATGTCAGAGCATGATGTCCGCTGGATTCAGCGTTTCAATAACTTCAGGAAGGCCTTTCAGCAACTGGACGAAGCTGTGGCGCTGGGGCGCTCCAGAGAGCTGTCGAAACTTGAAAAGCAGGGAGTTATCCAGGCGTTTGAATATACCTATGAACTAGCCTGGAATTTGCTCAGGGACTACCTGCGCTGGCAGGGCAATGCGCAGCTTGCTGGCTCTAGGGACACCATTCGAGAAGCTTTTTCAGCGGGACTGATCGAGAAGGGCGAGACCTGGATGCAAATGCTCCTGGACCGGAATCGCACTTCCCATACTTACAACGAGGAAACCGCCGAGCAGATACTGGCAGCCATAAACGAACATTACCATCCAATGTTTGTCGCCCTGCAACAACGCATGGAGGCTGAGGTAGACAAACATGGCCGCTACTGAGCAGAGGATGGATTTTGGGCTACCTCCCCACGCGATGGCAGGCCTGCAAAGCGTGTTCCGCAACCATCCACCGATTCGTTCTGTCACACTGTACGGCTCACGAGCCAAAGGCAACTTCAGACACAACTCCGACATCGACCTGATGCTCACCGCTCCTGACATGACATGGAGCGAGTTTAACCGTGTTGAACAGGAAATAGATGATTTGCTATTACCGTGGAAGGTAGATTTGGCCCTGCTTCATCACGTTGAGAATCAGGATTTGCTGAATCATGTTGAGCGCGTGGGCGTTGATATTTTTCAGAATCAGATCTGACCCCCTGCCTTAATGGCCTTTAACAGGGGCAGACTCCACGGTTCTCAATACCAATCGCCGGCGGCTACGAAGAACGGGTTCAGCACATTCTCCTTACCATACTTCAGTGGCTCTCCGTCCAGTGTTTCCACTTTGCCACCTGCCGCCGACAACACCGCGTGAGCCGCCCCGGTATCCCACTCGCAAGTCGGGCCGAGCCGGGGGTAGATATCCGCATGGCCTTCCGCGATCTTGCAGAATTTAAGGGAACTACCAGCCTGCACCAGTTCGTGGGCGCCAAGCTTTTCAATGAACGCTTTTGTTTCATCGTTCAGGTGGTTCTTGCTGGCAACAACGCGCTTGGCTTCCCCGGGCACCGCCACATTGATCCGCCGGGTACGGCCGGTGCGATCCCGCTTGAAGGCGCCCTCGCCTTTCAGGCCCCAGTAGGCTTCCTTCAGGGCTGGCGCTGTGACTACACCAAGAATGGGTTCCCCATTTTCAATGAGCGCAATGTTAACGGTGAATTCACCGGTGCGCTGGGTGAAGTCCCTGGTGCCATCAATGGGGTCAATCAACCAGAAGCGCCGCCAATGCTTGCGGTCACTCCAGGGGATTTCGGCGCCCTCTTCCGAAAGCACGGGAATATCGTGACTGAGGTTGCGCAGGCCCTCCACAATCAAGCGGTGGCTGGCGATGTCTGCCGCGGTAATCGGCGACTCATCAGCCTTAAAGTCTACTTTGAAGTCGGTCATGTAAATGCTGAGGACTTTTTCGCTGGCGGCATCTGCGATTTTTAGGACATCGGGGAGGATGGAGCTGTAGTGCATGAGGGGTCGGCTTCCTGCGTCAGGTCAATTATATTTCGGCTATTATGGGCGATAGTGGTGTAATACATCAAAACTATTGCGGGGATGTCCTATTTGAAACTACTGGCAAGGTAACCGGGTCACACTCTCTCCTTTCGGACGCTGGTCAACTTCATGCGGAAGACGCCAAAGACGCTCTGAATCGCTACCAGCCCTTGCAGTGTCACGGGCGGGTCAAACTTGGGTGCTGTTGACAATATGCGCAGACTGCCTCCCACCCAATGCAAAATAACTGACGACAACATTGAGTTTGTCCTTGCGCTTGATTAGTCCATTCAATTTAACATCGATAGATCTTCATGCGCGAATACCTTCCAGCGTTGGGGGTTACCAATCCACGGGAATGCGTTGATGAGCCACTCACTAAGGCCTTGGCCAACGACACTATACTGAGGCGGGTGAGGAATCGGTTTGAGTGGCAGAGGGCGAAGGAGCGGGATGACTGAGCGCTCAAGGAGGTTGAAACTTGAACGCTATAAAACGCGACACCAAGTTGGCCCGTAGGCATCCCGCCAACTACTTGCTGCGCTTATATCGATTTCGCAAACCCACCTCCCAACCGGCTCCCTTACGTATCTGATGACAACTCCTGTCAAATGAGAATGAGCACTGCCCCCTAGGGTCACCTCAATACGACCAGATCCGTCAGGATTGACCGCTGCAATGTCTTTGGCAATTGCACCATCGGTTAAATTCGAGGGTACATAACCGAGATCCAAATTTTTGACCGTGCCACCACTGGCGACTTGGATCTCGAAGACCGACTTGTAGGTGCCAAGCTCACTTACGGCACGATTTACCTGTGATTTTAACAAATTACCCTGATACAACGGAATCGCAACAGCAGCTAGAAGACCTATGATTGCAACGACGATCATAGCTTCTATCAGCGTAAAGCCTGAGTTAAGTCTTCGCATCATTGGGGCGGCACCGGCGTCTACACATCATTCAACAAAAAACAGGCAAATACCCGACCAATTGTTCTCAAAAATCAGATTCGAACCGGTCCGTGAACCAAGTCTGACTTTAAGCAAGGGATTATGTTCAGCTTCGAGAATTACCTAACTGCAGACCTTCATCGGAGGCGCCAACCCAATCGACAGGCAGGGACCATCGAAACACGGAGCACTATTAACTCCGGAAAACTGTTTAGGTTTCCGCTCTCGAACGAAACCCGCCCTGTTTTTTTGCTGATTCATACAGTCGCTTGAATCCTGATGATTTCGAATAATCACTGAAACATCACACCGAACTCATCATATCCCGAAGTTGCCGCAGCCTTAAACGCCAAAAGCCCGTGGCTCAAAAAACCGACGGGCTTTTGGAAATCAGGTCAGGATAAAATCTTCCCTTCACTCAAAGTGCTTTAACAGCCATTCGGCGTGTACTCAGCTGGCACGGTAGTCGTGCACGCCCAGCTTCCATTAGCCGAACGAGTCCAAGTCAATGTTGCAGGACCAGTTTGTAAAACCGCAGCCGCGTTGTTACCGAATGTCGCCGTTATGGTAGAAACATCTGTCAATGGAGCCGTAACCGTTGGTACACCCGCACCTACAAGGTCAGCAGCGGCAAGATCAGGCCCGGTATTGCCCCCATCAGCCATGAGATTTGAGGCAGTTGCACCGGGATCACACTCACCGGCGGCATTACCGACAGCCAACCGGCCGTTCAAAATACAGTCTTCAACTGCAGTTTTAAGTGAGCCAGCTTCGCCCATAACCCGATTAACCTGGGACCGCGCAATGTAATCCTGATATTGCGGAATAGCAATCGCAGCCAGAATACCAATGATCGCAATAACGATCATCAATTCGATCAGCGTGAAACCCTTCTGGGCGCGATTCATTTGAATGTTTTTCATTAGTCGACCTCTGTATTTGTCGTTAATCCACTCGATACGGCCCGGGCCCGGCGGAGTCGCACCCCGTGACCGGTATCTAGAGCCTGGGCTTCTACAAGCATTGCTCATGCCAACTAAAAAAACACCAACTACAAATCTATTGGTATCAGCAATTTATAAAACATTGTGAAACGCATCACACTGACATGAGCCGCCGAATTCATGCCCCCGTACGTCACTGGGTGACAATTTTTGTCAGATGACACATCTTCTGGCACAGACTTTTCAAGTTTATTATCCACCATCTTGAGCGTACGCCTTTCCAAACCTCTGCCAGCCATCTAAACTCACTTCATCAGACCAACATCCGTTTCAGATACTTAGGCTGCGTTTTTTACACAATTTATGTCTACCAACAAAAGCAATGTGACGCTTACTGGCCTGGCGAGACGCTTCGTCGATGACGGGCTTATTGATGAATCCACCGCAAAAGATGCCTTTCTTCAAGCATCCCACAACCGCATTCCACTCATTACCTACCTGGTGCAGAACAACCTGGCGAACAGCGGGGGGCTCGCCTTTTCCGCCGCGATGGAATTTGGTGTTTCGGTTCTGGATCTTAGTGCCTTCCTGCCGGAGATGATGCCGGAGAAGGTGGTCGACGAGAAGCTGATACGCAAGCACAACGCCCTGCCCCTCTATAAGCGTGGGAACCGGCTTTTTATTGCAGTCTCCGATCCGACAAATATTCAGGCTCTGGACGAAATAAAGTTCAATACCGGTCTAAGCACCGACGCCATTCTGGTCGATGACGCCAAACTTAGAGAAGCCATTGACAAATATCTAGAGTCGCATGATACCTCAATGGGGGATCTTGACGACGCAGATCTTGAAGGCGTCGAAACCGAGGGCGGCGAGCAGGAAGAGGATGCCGTGGCCGCGACGAGCGAGGTTGATGATGCCCCCATCGTAAAATATGTGAATAAAATGCTTCTTGACGCCATTCGCGGGGGTGCTTCGGACGTTCACTTTGAACCCTATGAGAAAACCTATCGGGTTCGATACCGCACCGACGGCATATTGAAGGAAATGTCGCGCCCCTCCATCAAGCTGGCCCCCAAGATATCTGCCCGGGTAAAAATCATGGCGCAGTTGGATATCTCGGAGCGCCGGGTCCCCCAGGACGGCCGGATCAAGATGAAGCTGTCCAAGACCAAGGCCATCGACTTCCGGGTCAACACTCTCCCAACACTTTGGGGAGAAAAGATCGTTCTGCGGATTCTGGACCCAAGTCAGGCCAAGCTCGGTATCGATGTTCTGGGTTACGAGGAGGAACAGAAACAACTGTACCTGGACGCTCTTGAGCAGCCACAGGGGATGGTATTGGTAACAGGCCCCACCGGCTCGGGCAAGACGGTTTCCCTCTATACTGGACTGAACATACTGAACACGCCCGAAAGGAACATTTCCACGGCCGAAGACCCTGCGGAAATCAACCTGGAAGGCATCAACCAGGTCAACGTCAACACCAGGGTCGGGCTTGGCTTTGCTGAGGCACTGAGGGCGTTTCTGCGTCAGGATCCGGACATCATTATGGTGGGTGAGATTCGTGACCTGGAAACGGCGAACATCGCCATCAAGGCAGCGCAAACAGGGCACCTGGTGCTTTCAACCCTGCACACCAACAGCGCTGCGGAAACGCTCACGCGCATGATGAACATGGGCGTTCCCTCCTTCAACATCGCCACATCGGTGAGCCTGATCATCGCGCAGCGCCTGGGCCGCCGGCTTTGTAATTCGTGCAGACAACCCGCCGACATCCCCAAAGACGTGCTTTTAGCGGAGGGGTTCACACAG
>TARA_R100000687_G_scaffold9887_1_pt1 | contig 26882 bp, 22 predicted proteins | sample TARA_R100000687 | Tara Oceans TARA_R100000687 (sample SAMEA2622685) | marine metagenome | biome: marine biome (ENVO:00000447); feature: mesopelagic zone (ENVO:00000213); material: "saline water (ENVO:00002010), including plankton (ENVO:xxxxxxxx)" | depth 600 m
CAACCGGACCACGACGTGGACTACCTCTTCGGTCAGGTGTCCATCGACAAGCCGTTCGTCGACTGGAGCGGGAACTGCGGCAACCTGACCGCCGCCGTCGGCGCATTTGCCATCAACGGTGGTTTCGTCGCTCAAGAGCGCATTCCGGAAAACGGTATTGCCACGGTTCGCATCTGGCAGGCCAACATCCAGAAAACCATCGTTGCCCGCATTCCCATCACCAATGGTGAAGTGCAGGAAACCGGTGATTTCGAACTGGACGGCGTGACCTTCCCGGCGGCCGAAGTTCAGGTGGAATTCATGGACCCCGCCGATGGCGAAGGCGCCATGTTCCCCACCGGCAACCTGGTGGACGAGCTGGACGTACCCGGTGTTGGCATCCTCAAGGCCACCATGATCAATGCCGGCATTCCCACCATCTTCCTGAATGCAGAAGACATTGGCTACAAGGGCACGGAACTGCAGGACGACATCAACAGCAATCCCGAGGCCCTGGCGATGTTTGAAACCATCCGCGCCCACGGTGCTGTCAAAATGGGACTGATTCAGTCCGTAGAAGAGGCTGCCAGCCGCCAGCACACGCCCAAGGTGGCGTTTGTGGCAAAGCCGTCTGACTATGTGTCTTCCAGTGGCAAAGCCATTGGGGCAGGGGATGTGGACGTGCTGGTGCGGGCCCTTTCCATGGGTAAGCTCCACCACGCGATGATGGGAACAGCCGCCGTTGCTATTGCTACCGCAGCTGCCGTACCGGGAACTCTGGTTAACCTGGCCGCTGGCGGCGGTGACAGAACCTCCGTGACCTTCGGCCACCCATCAGGCACCTTGCAGGTTGGTGCGGAAGCCAGTCTGGTCAACGGCCAGTGGACAGCCACCAAAGCCATCATGAGCCGCAGCGCGCGAGTGCTTATGGAAGGTTGGGTGAGGGTGCCCTTGATCTAATTGTGACGCTGGTTGCGACAGGTTTCACGATTCCAGAATTCAGCGCTTGTAAGCTCTTTGAATAAAAGAGATAAACGCTTAAATTTCAACGGAATGTGAAAAATGTCGCAACCATTCGGTCCGTCTGGCCTTCCTCTTATTGTTTGTTCAATCGCCTTGGCATTGGTTGGATGTGGTGACGGTGGATCCTCCTCATCATCGAATTCTTCGCAAGCTGGGCAAGACAACGCTGGTCCCGGAGTGACGGCGAAATCCCTGCCTGAACTGGATGGCTATATTGAGCACGACTATTCCTTACGAGGCACGAACGAGAACCCACGGGTTTATCGTCGTAATCTTGAATCTCATTCGCTGGCTTATGTGCAGGCAGGGGATAAGGTGGGTGGACAGGTATTTGCCGGGGGGGTCTTTACCGACAATCTGTTCGCTCCAGCCGCCGTAACCGCAAGCTCAACCAGCGTGTCGATTCACAGCCGCGTTGATGGAACAAGTGTCAAACTGTCGAATATTGGTGGCGGGCAGGAACCTTGTTCCGTTAAGGGTTTCGTGAACAGCGACCTGTCGACAGGACTTGTCAATCTGGCGATGTCCGGCGGTAATCTGACATGCGACCTCTCGGTTGATTCCGACGACACGCATTACTGGTGGACATTGGGAGCCAATACGTTCGAGGTCTGGGAAGCGGATGGGGTGTCATCCTACACGGATGTATTCTTCAACGGCGACGGCGATATCGATTTTGTGGTCGCCAATAACTATGCCGAAAGGACGATCATCCTGTATGGAGAGTCAGGCGCTGAGCTGAAGCGGGTGGCGGGAAGCACTTGGGTGCCGAGAGTCTACCCCATGGCAGAAGCCGGCCCCACACGGGATGAGACGTTTGTGGGTGTGCTCAGTGACGGCGAGTTTTTGATTACATCAGTTGCGATGCTGTTGGACTCCGGTCTTGCAGGCGCACAACCTGTGCTGTCGGGACTATCTGAGTCTGCCCGGTTGGCGTCACTCTCTTTGATCGAGGACGACAAATACACAATCATCGCGGACCGTGGCGTGTTGCACAAGGTCGATGAAATCAATCGATCTGCCTCTTTGTTTGCTGATTTCTCAGATAAGTTTGCGGATGGTTGGGCGCTCGACGATGTTGTCGTTATGGGCGACAAAGCCATCGCTTTATGGACGACTTTTCAGGGTGCTGATCGCTCAGACCCTCTCGGTGAAGTCTATACCGTCGATCTGAGTTCGGGTGAGGTCGATTTGCTTCTGGCGGTGGAATCTACGTTTGTTGCTTCTCGAACGGAATCACTGCTTTTCGTCAATTTCCTGGATTTCTCAGGTCGTAACAGAACTCTGATTGTAGGCCGGCCCGGTGGCCCGGTTGTGCCTAATGCGGAAACCTACTATGCAACGTCGATGAATCTGACTCGTGGCGGAGACCGAGCAAAAGTGCTGGCGATGAGCTCTTCCATCGAGAGGGATGTGCTCAGCCCTGCGGGATTGCTCAACCCCGACATATGGGCCGTCAATGAAACCACCGGGAACATAACAAGCAAAGTAATGACGCTGCCTTACAATTGTTACTCTATGGACTCTCTTTATGCGATTAACAGTCACCTCAGTGTCGTGTCTTTCTGTGAGGATGGGTTCGCGATAGAAGAGCTGGAGCTAGAGAGAGGGACGTTGAGTTTCGTCTCCTCGGATCTGCGGGCAATAAACTGAAGGGTAATGGTTGGAAAGCTAAAAGCCTCACCAGCTTGAACCTGGAGGCCCACGTTCCGGCTCCGCAAAACACCTGTCGAGCTTGCGGAGCCGAAGCGCTCTGTTTACGCCTTGCGATTACGGCGACGCAGTCCAAAGCCCAGGGCGCCAAGGCCGAGAAGGGCCAGGGTGCCGGGTTCCGGAACCGGGTTGGTCGGAGTAATCGGGCTACCGGCGTCGAAATCGTTGTTGTCAGTATCGCTCAGGAAGCTGAACATGCCTGAGAACAGGCTGCCATCGAAATCGATAGCCATGGTTGTAAACAGGTCGTCGTAAAATACACCATCGAGGGAAAGCTTGTCGGAGTATTCAACGTTCACGGTTGTGCTATCCGTCAGATCGCCGGAATTGGACAGTCGAAAAGGCTTGCCCAGGGCTGAATCTGGTGAGCGGGAGTCGCTACCAACAATGTCAAAGATCGTGTTTCCCGGACGCCCGTTCAATACGATGCTGGTGACGTCTTGAACGGAATTGAAGGTAAACGGGGAGCTGTAGGTGTCTCCATTGATAGACAAGCTCCAGCCACTACCGATGGCTTCGCCATAGGAAGAGCTGCCGACTGTACCGTCAAATGCCACGGTTTCACAGGCTGCGCTGGCAAAGCAAGTAGTGACTTCCATGCCGTCCATCAGCGAGCCGTCGGTTGAATACCCGGTCAGCATTTCGGTGTTGTAGAGGTCGCCGTCAGAGTTGACGACGTTTACGATGGGGGCTGCGTAAGCGTTCCCAGCCATTGCAGCGGCCAATCCCAGGCCAATCACTATTTTGTGGTCAAATCCTTTCATACTTCATTCTCCTTGCGTTTTTACAGATATCCATATTCACCCCGCGTTTCCTGCAGAGTGGTCTCCGGACTGCGTTCTCAGCAAGAAAAAAGCCAGCTTGGATATTTTTCGGTTAAAACAGCCGGTTGCCATTTTCTGAATACTCTGGTCACCGGTGAGGCATTGAAAAGTGTATAAAAAGTCAACGCTTAAGATCTGGATGGCTGTATCCCGGCCGGGCCGATGTACTAACCTGTTTGGCATGACTGTTTTTCGTTCTTAGTCTCTCACTGAGATCCAAAACCAATAAGGGATTCGCAATGAGCTCCAACGCTGATCAGAACATTCGCCCCGACTATGACGACGTCCTGCAGGCAATCGCCGACTACGCTCTCGGCTATCGGATAAAAAGCAAAGAGGCTTGGAATACCGCGAGAAACTGCCTGATAGATACCCTCGGTTGCGGCCTTCTCGCCCTGCGTTTTCCTGAATGCACCAAGCACCTTGGGCCGCTGGTTGACGGCACCGTTGTACCCCATGGCGCCCGTGTTCCGGGCACTCCTTACAGACTCGATCCGGTAAAGGCGGCCTGGGATATTGGCTGTATCGTGCGCTGGCTGGACTACAACGATACCTGGCTGGCGGCGGAGTGGGGCCACCCCTCGGATAACCTGGGGGGCATACTGGCCGTGGCGGATCATCTGTCCCAGAAGCGGGTGGCGGAGGGCAAGGCGCCCCTGACCATGCGGGATGTCCTGGAAGCTATGATCATGGCCCATGAAATCCAGGGGGTGCTTGCACTCGAAAACTCGTTTAACCGGGTGGGGCTGGATCACGTTGTGCTCGTCAAGGTGGCCTCAACCGCTGTTGTCGCAAAACTGATGGGTGCCAGTCGCGATCAAATGCTGTCGGCCTTGTCCCATGCCTGGGTGGACGGCCAGGCGCTGCGAACCTACCGTCATGCGCCGAACGCTGGCTCCCGAAAATCCTGGGCGGCGGGAGATGCAACGTCCCGCGCCGTGCGGCTGGCCGATATTGCAATGCGGGGAGAAATGGGCATCCCGGGGGTGCTCACGGCGCCCCAATGGGGCTTCTACGACATCCTGTTCAGCAAAACCAATAAAGATCAGAAACTGAAACCTGAGGACAAGCGTCAGTTTACTTTACCCCAGGCTTTTGGCGCCTACGTGATGGAAAACATTCTGTTCAAGATTTCCTTCCCGGCCGAGTTCCATGCTCAAACAGCGGCGGAAGCAGCGGTCATACTTCATCCCGAGGTAAAAGACCGCCTGGATGACATCGAACGAATCGTTATCACCACCCACGAATCTGCCATCCGTATCATCTCGAAACAGGGCACATTGGCAAACGCGGCCGACCGGGATCACTGCCTTCAATACATGGCTGCCGTACCGTTGATTTTTGGGGGGCTGACAGCGGAGCACTATGAAGACAGCTTCCATGAGGCCAATCCGATGATCGACGAACTCCGAGACAAGATGGACGTGGTTGAGGATGAGCGATACACGCGTGAGTATCTGGAAGCAGATAAGCGCTCAATTGCCAATGCGATTCAGGTGTTCTTCGCCGACGGCACCAGCACGGATAAGGTGGCAGTTGAGTATCCCATTGGCCATCGCCGTCGCCGAAAGGAGGGGATTCCCCTGCTTGAGGATAAGTTCCGCCATAACCTGGCGACCCGGTTTCCTGGTCAGCGCTGCGAGAAGGTCTTTAACCTGTGTAAAGATCAAGCGCTATTGGAGTCGACCCCCGCACACGAATTTGTTGATCTGTTTGTTATCTGAACTGATTGGAGCGCCTGCTCTCCGGGCATAGCGAGGGGTTGTCGAAAAACTTTACATTGAGAAAATGTGCGGGCTTCTAACTGACTGAAAATGAACCAGTTGAAGCCGTGGCACGTCTTATGCAGCAGTTACTCCCTATCGAAGACGATTCTGTCAGCTTATATGGAGTACTGATATGAACACACTACAAACAGTCGGCGCCATTGGGGTTCTCCTTGGCGCCTGCAACTGGGCCAGCGCTGCGCCCATTCTCAGTATTAGTAGCCAGGGCGCTACAGCGGCCGCCTCCGCGGAACAGGACTTCCTGGACGCTGCGCATTCCGGTTATCTCACCGAAACGTTCGATGATAATTCTTTTTACACCGTTGGAAGCCAGGCTGGCACCATCACGTCCTCAGTGGGTGTTGGGTCCTTTACCAGTGCGGTGCCAGGTTCAGGCGGGTTGTGCGATAGCGGTCCCTATAACTGCAATGGCGGTCTTGCCGTATTGAACGCCGGCGCCAGTCCCTTTAGCGGGCGCTATTCCGTATCCGGGGATAACTGGTTGGACAGTATGGATGCACGCCAGATGGTTATTTCTCCAGCGACTGGTTTTAACGCCATGGGTTTCTATATGACAGACCCCAACGATGCTGGCGGACGCCTCTCGATTGGCGGGTTCGATTTCAGCTTCAACGACATATTTGGGTCCGCTCTGGGCAACGGCAGAGTTTTCTATGTCAGCCTCTATGACGCAGCGGGTTTGGGGGATGTCAGTATTTTTTCCAACAACCCCGATGATGGGTACGGCATCGACAACATAACAGTCGCCAATGTCACAGAGCCGGGTACGCTGGCTTTGTTCGCGCTGGGACTGCTAGGGATTGGACTTTCGCTTTCGCGGAAGTCAAAGCGCAACCGCTGAGGATCAATGGCGGTGTGTCAGTATATTTTACGCAACCCAAATAATGCCAACGTAAGTGATTGTTTAATAGCGAATAAATAATTGGCACGACAACTGCATTGGTTTGGGTGGTTGATGAGAATCATAAGATGTAGACAAGGAGCAGTAAAATGAAAATGACTTCAAAGCTGATTGCAGCGGCGATGCTGGTGGGAACGTTCTCGGTAGCTCAGGCCGCTCCAATGGACGTTTTCGACCTGAAAACAGACGGTGGCGCGGACGTGTTTACCGATACCCTCGGTGAAGGCGCGTTCTACGACAACGGAGCCTCTTTTGCAAAACTGAACGATGTTGATGGTAACCAGGATTCAGCCGGTGCCTTCCTGCTGTTTGAATTTGCAGGTTTTGCGAACATCAACAACTTCGGTATCTATAACCTGAACGACACCAACGAAACACTTCAGGTGTTTTCAGGGTCAGAAGGCTCTGGCGGTCGCCAGGTAGAATTTGACCTGGACGCCGGAACGGCTTCCACTCACTTCGGAACAGCCAACATTGGCTCTACGTTCGGCTTCTATCTGCAGCGCGGCAACACCACGTTCTATTCAGATGCCAGCCTGAACGGCGGCGTTGACATGACACGGATCTTTGACGTGACTGGCAGCCAGAACAGCAGCTTCTTTGGCAGCTCACTGATTGTGGCCTTCGAAGACCTGATTGATGGTGACTTCGATTACAACGATCTCATCGTTGGTATTTCAGACGTGCAAGCGGTGCCCGAGCCAGGAACGCTCGCTTTGTTTGGTCTTGGCCTGCTGGGCCTCGGTATGACTCGCCGTCGCAAGTCAGCCTGAGCTAAGTAAGCCATCGAACACCCTGCCTTGATCTCCGGGGCGGGGTGTTTTGCGTTTCTGGCGTCGCGTCGGGTGCCGTCCTTCTACTGTCCCTGATTGCAGTATCATTAAAATGCAGTAAACTCTGTTCATTGTTAGATCTGCAGCATGGGATGCGCAGGCGCGTTTAAAGTGAACAGCAAAAGGAGTTGGCGTGGCCCACGTCAGATTGTTCAAGCACTACATTCATGTTCCCTTCGTCATTCTGGGCCTTATTGACTTAATTGTCCTGGCAGTTAGTTTCTGTATCGCCGCTTTTTTCCGCCATTTCGGCGATTCTTCTTTTTTCTTTGAAAGTATTCAGTTCCTACTACCTTCAGCGTTAGCCTTCGGTCTTGCAAATCTTTTGGTTATGGTTGCTCTTGGCGTTCATCAGTCACGCCTCGAAGAGGGTATGTCCGGGATGATGCTTCGCACCATTTTTTCACTCATCATTGGTGTGCCGGCATCAGCGTCTATTTATCTCTTGGCCGATCAATGGTTGTGGTATCTAGGCTTTACCGACTTGCTCACTTCAGCCTCTGTCCTTGGTTTCTTTTTTCTAGGGATTTATCGGTCAATATTCTTTGCATTTACCGGCAAGGACTCTTTCAAGCGCAAAGTGCTGGTTCTTGGGTCCGGGTTTCGTGCAAGGCAGTTGCTTGAAGACCTGACTACACCTTTCAATCGCAAAGGTTTCACGCTGTCGGGTTTCGTACCACTACCGGATGAGTCGTCGGAGATTGAAGAAAAGCACCTCATCAGGCTTCCCAATACACTTCACGACTATATACGGAAACACCCGGTCAGAGAGATAGTTGTGGCAGCGGATGACCGCCGCAAAGGATTGCCGATGGAGGATTTGCTTGAGTGCAAAATGGAAGGCGTAAAGATAGTTGACGCGGCGTCTTTCTATGAGCGGGAGTCACGTAAAGTTGCCTTGGAGATGGTTACCCATGGTTGGCTGGTGTTCTCTGACGGGTTTTCAGTCTCATCTGTATTTGGATTTGGAAAACGGTCTCTCGATATACTTGCCGCGACGATCTTGTTGTTGGCCGGTCTGCCTTTGATGGCGCTTACTGCTATTGCGATAAAAATTGAAGATGGGTTGGCAGCCCCGGTATTTTATAGTCAAGAACGTGTCGGTCTTAACGGCAGAGTTTTCAGGGTTCACAAATTTCGCTCCATGACCACGGATGCCGAAAAGAATGGGGCAGTATGGGCGAGTAAAAATGACACCCGAGTTACGCGGGTTGGCGACTTTATCCGAAAAGTGCGTATCGACGAATTACCTCAAATATTCAACGTGATCAACGGAACCATGGCATTTGTAGGGCCTCGTCCGGAGAGGCCCATATTTGTCGAGAAATTGTCCGAGAGGATACCGTTCTATAGTGAGCGTCACCGGGTCAAGCCTGGTCTGACAGGCTGGGCCCAGCTTTGTTTCGCTTATGCTGACAACGAAGAGGACACCAGGGAGAAGCTTCGTTACGATCTTTATTACATCAAAAACCAAAGCCTTTTGCTGGATTTGTTGATTATAATTCAGACAGTGGAGGTGGTATTGTTCAAAAAAGGATCAAGATAATTCCAGCCAGTTACGTCGACTGATAAACGGAATACAGCATGGATATCTCAAGAGGAATAAAAATGTCACGGATCACTACTTTGCCAGGACTTGCTCTGTGCATCTCGCTGATGGTTATCGCTTCCGGTTGTGCAGGCCCCACTGCTTCATCCCCCGAAAAAATACAGCAGGCTCTATCCGCTGGGCCGTCAGGTAGTGTGAATAGCTATGTCCTGGGCGCCACTGACGTCGTCCGGGTGTCGGTATGGCGAAACGAGGATCTTAGTGTTTCGGTCCCCATTCGTCCTGATGGCAAAATCTCGGTGCCACTGATCGGTGATGTTCAGGCAAGTGGCAAAGAGCCGGAAGAGTTGGCAGACGACATCCGGGTTGAGCTTACCGAATATATCAGGGAACCCCAGGTAAGCGTGGTGGTGACCTCAATGGGAAGCCATGAGTTCACTGATCGTGTTCGGGTGACGGGAGCTGTGCGTCAGCAGGTCTCGCAGCCACACCGGGATGGAATGACGGTATTGGATATGTTCCTGAGTGCTGGCGGCGGAAACGAGTTTGCCGCACTAAACCGGTCAATGCTTTACCGGAAAATGAACGGTGAAGTGGTAGCGATCCCTGTAAAGCTTGACGACATTCTTAACCGCGGGAAAATAGAGACAAACTACGCCATGCGCCCGGGGGATATTCTGAGCGTCCCCGAGCGAAATTTCTGATCACGTAAACCCTGTAACAGTCAGACTGTTGGATTGAGCTATGGCACTTCCATTATCCCAGTTACCAGTTGAAATGCTGCGAGAAGTCCGGTCAAAGAAGTGGCTGGCATTTCTGGTGTTTGTACTGGTTAGTTTTGCGGTGCTTGCCGCCGGCTTTCTCTGGCCGTACAAGTATCAATCCGAAGTAGTGATATTCGTTGATGACAGCAATATCATCCGCCCGTTGATGGAAGGCAGTGCCGTTACCACTGAGATTAATGACAGAGCTTCTGCGGCGCGGGAAATGCTCCTTGGCCGCAGTATCATGGAAACGCTCGCGAAGGATAGTGACGTGTACGATAATGTCGATTTGCCGCCTGAGCGCCTGGAAAGTCGAATATCTGGCATTAGGGGAGGGCTAAGCGTACGCACACGTGGTGACAATTTTTTCAGTATCGGTTTCACCTCGTCATCCCCTATGGAAGCGTTCAAGGTGGCTCAGCGGCTTGGGCAACTGTTCATCGAACAGAGCAGAGATCGAAAGCGTGCCGAGAGCCGCAGCGCCTATGAGTTTATCGACCGCCAGGTCAAAGCCTATGAACAGCAACTTGCAGAGGCGGAGCGCCGGCTCAAGGAGTTCCTTTCAACGAACAAGGATGGGACCGAAGAAGACGCCAACAGAAGGATGGCCAATCTCCGCAGCCAGCTTGAGCTGGCCGAGTTGGAGCGCGCTGAGCTCACTACCCGGCTGGAATCGCTGCGAAACCAGCTGTCCCAGGTGCGTCCGACCATCTACCAAGGGCGATCTCAGGACGAATTTCAGGAAAGAATCTCATCGTTGCAGTCTCGGCTCGATAGCCTCCGTCTCCAGTACCACGACTCCTACCCCGATATCATTATCCTGCGGGAGCAGTTGGCAGAGCTGAAGAAGCAGCGCAATGCAGCGCTGGCGGATCGGGAAAATAACGGTGAAAGGTCGCTGGAAGGCAATGAGATTGTTAACCCCTTGCATCAGGAACTTAGTGCAAAACTCTCAACCACCCGTGCTGATATGGAAACGGTTGAGACTCGAATCCGCTCTCTGAAAAGGCTCATGGCCGAGCAGGAGGAGCGGATGGAGCGAATACAGGAAAACAAGACAGAGTACTCGCAGCTCACAAGGGATATGGAGGTCAACAAGGGCATATACGATGATCTTCTGAAGCGCCGTGAGAGGGCGCGTGTGTCAATGTCCCTGGACATTGAAGGGCAGGGCATGAATTACAAGATCAATGAAACCGCCCAGTACCCCACGTCGCCGGTTGGCCCGAAGTTTCCGATGTTTGCAATGGCAGGGCTGGTGTTAGGGCTTGTCGCACCGTTTGGCGCCATAGCCGGACTGCTACAAATTGATCCCAGGATTCGCGCCCGTGCGCAACTTGAGGAAGACATTGGCCTGCCGGTGCTTGCTGAAATTCCTGATGTGCGCACGCCCTATGAAAAAAGAAAAGACAGACGTCTCACGATTGCCATAGGGTTTCTCTCTGTTATTGCGATAGCTTTTTACGTTGCTATTGTTGTGGCGTCTGAATTGGGAGCAGTTTGATGTCGGAATCAAGGAATCGAGATGACGATGCGGTAGAACAGAAGCAACGTGCCGGTGGTGAAAGCGGCGACGGGCAGTCCAGGGAAGCCGGTTCCGAGCAATCGTGGTTCACTCAGCGTGACATAGCGAAAGAGGCGGAGAAGGGCGGGTTGCCATACTCTGAGTGGGAAGACTCCAGAATGTTGGTGCCCAGTTCGCTGGAGTTGGGTGCGGGTGCGGTTGACAAATATGTCATCAGCAAACAGATCGTAAAGATGCAGGAGCCACGTCGGCTTACGCCTGATGATCTTGACGAGCGCAGGATAATCTATCCTGAGTCGAAGAACCGCAACCTGGTAAACCGATTCAGGGCATTACGTACCAAATTGCTTGAGAACTCTGGCGGCAACAATTTTACTTTGGTTGTAACGGGTGCTTCAGCGGAGGCAGGCGCCTCATTTGTGGCTCTGAACCTGGCGGCCGCGTTTGCGTTTGACCAGTCGAAAACCGCGTTAATCATCGACTGCAATCTTCGCGAACCAACGCTTCATTCCACCCTTGATATCATGCCTGAAACGGGACTGACGGATTTTCTCGATGATTCCGACTACGACATCAGCCGGATTCTATACCCCACCGGCATTCCTCGGCTCAGGCTTATTCCCGCCGGTAGTCGCAGGGAAACACCGGCTGAGTTTTTCACATCATTCAGGATGAAGCAGTTTCTGCAGGCCATACGGCGTAGATATCCGGATCGCTTTATCGTGTTGGATACCGCTTCCGTGGCGGATTCACCAGACGCCCGGATTCTATCCGAGCTTTGCGACTACACGATGCTCGTCGTGCCCCATGGCAAGGTAACAGCAGGCACGGTTGAGAATGTCGCCACTGCGTTCAAACCGGAGAAGTTTGTTGGAGCGGTGATCAATGGTTAGAACGATCCGCTCAGCGATACGCTGGAAGCGAGAAGCCTTTATACTCTTCGTTGCTGCCGCAACCGCGGTGTCCTCGGTGGCAACCGCTGAGCCTTTAAAGATGTCAGCAGGCATCGACAATCGGCACAGCGATAATGCCCGAGAGGCGCCATCCAACGAGGAAAGTGACACTGAAACGCGTTTGAGAGTGAGCGTGTCCCATCAGAGTGATCCCGGTCGCTGCACATCGAACCTCGGAGCGACGTTGGGTTACGGTTACTGGCACAGTGATACCTTTGATCCGGAAACCTACACTAATGCCGATTTTTCCGGGGAGTGCGAGCTTGCTCACCAGCTCAACTGGGCTGTTTCCGATAATGTGAGGGATGTCAGCCAGGATAGCAGAGGGCCGTCCACGCCTGACAACACCACTCGAAAAAATGTTTTCAGAACCGGCCCCAACTACACTATTAAACTGACTCCTCGCGACAGTATTCAGTTGTCCGCCGAGTACGAAAATACGCAATTCGAAGAGGCCGAGGAAACCGACAGTGATCGGGTCATCGGCATAATTGCATGGAACAGGCTGTTCAGTCCGACGTTTTCCGGTGGGGTCAGCGCCAGCACAGATCGGGCGGAACTGGATACCGATGAGGAGATCGATAAGGATACCCTCAGCCTTGTTTTCAACAAGCGCTGGCCAGCGATGCGAGTGTCCGGTTCGGTTGGCAACAGCCGGATTGAAAGCAGGTTTCGCGGCGTGAGCCAGGAATCAGATGGGGTCGTCGGTGACCTGATGCTCGAGCGAGAGCTCAATCCTTCGTCCGAAATCTATCTTCAAGCCAGTAGGCAGTTAACCGACCAGACCTCTGACTTTGACATCCAGTTCGATGATTTCGAATTCAATCTTCGAGAGACGACAACGGTTGAAGTAACAGCGCTGGAAGCCGGACTGGGTAAGCGGTTCAGTGATGCGAGTTCGGTCAATATCGGGCTTACTGCCAGCCGGTCTGACTACCTGCAGACGACCGACAAGGAAGAAAGGGCCGGGCTATCTTTGCGTTACTCCCGCCCGCTTGGATCCAGGCTTGATTTCAATGTCGGCGCGTCAATGACGCATTACCGCTACGAGGATGAGGGCGAGGATGACGAACTGTTCAATTCCAATGTGGGGTTAACCTACAAGGCAAGCAGAGATCTCAGTGTGTCTGGCCAGATTGGTCATAAGCAACGGACCAGTGATTTAGTCTCCAGAGAATACACGGAGAACTGGATAGCGCTGGGACTCACCTATGCGATCTTTTAAACCTGGCCACGGAATATCAAGAGGAGGCGGCACCGTCGCTATGACTCATGAACACCATCAGTAACGCACTTACGATCGATGTAGAAGATTATTTCCAGGTAGCCGCGCTCGCCGAAGCCGTCGACCGGAAAGACTGGCACGATATGGAATATCGGGTTGAGGCCAATACCGACCGTCTTCTTTCCGTATTGGGTGATCACAACACGAAAGCCACCTTTTTTACCCTTGGCTGGGTTGCGGAAAAATCGCCCGCGCTGGTCCGTCGTATACACGATGCCGGCCACGAGGTGGCGAGCCACGGTTACAGCCATCAGCTTATCTACAAACAGACGCCAGAGGTGTTCCGCGAGGAAACCCGGAGATCCAAGGCTATCCTCGAAGACATTATTGGTGAACCGGTTACCGGGTATCGCGCTGCAAGTTATTCCATCACCGCCCAGTCACGCTGGGCGCTGGATATTTTGTGTGAAGAGGGGTTCACATGGGATTCCTCTATTTTCCCCGTTCACCATGACCGGTATGGAATGCCAGGTACACCCAGATGGCCGCATCGCCTGAAAACCGACAACGGTTCGGAAATCGCAGAATTCCCGCTGAGCACCTTGAAGTTGCCGGGCTACACTCTTCCAATCGCCGGAGGTGGCTACTTCCGTTTGTTCCCCTATTGGTTCAGCCAGTGGGGGCTTGGCTCGATCAACCGTATGGGCAAGCCCTTTGTCTTTTACCTCCATCCTTGGGAAATCGACCCTGGCCAACCGCGGCTCGACGTAAAGTGGTTCTCTCGTTTCAGGCACTACAATAACCTGGAAGTGTGTGAGCAGCGGCTGGTTAACCTGCTGAAAAGGTTTCGATTCACCACGATGAGTGACGTTCTCGTCGAGCAGGGTGTGCTGGGCCGGGATGCCAGCCCCCGGCAGACCGAGATGGGCACTGCCCGTTTGCTTGGGGGTTGAACGAAATGACCTTCTTCACGGATGAGACATCATGCTAACCCTGGTTTTCTGGCTTTCGCTGGCGCTGCTTTTCTATATCTATCTGGGCTATCCGTTACTGGCTTCGTTGCTGGCCCAGATACGAGGCTTGCCAATCTCTACCGACGACTCCTATCAACCCACAGTGACCATTGTCATCGCGGCCTATAACGAAGCGGACAGCATTGAGGCAACACTGAACAACAAGCTGGAACTTGCCTATCCGGACGAAAAAATTGAAATACTGGTAGTGTCTGACGAATCAGACGATGGCACAGACAGCATTGTCGAACGGGTTGCTCAGTCATCCAGTCGCAGCATAAAACTCTTTCGTCAGGTACCCCGGCAAGGCAAGACCGCTGGCTTGAACACGTTGGTTGCGAACGCTACAGGGGACATTATCCTGTTCTCGGATGCGAACTCCCAGTGGGACCAAAACGCAGTGAATCATCTGGTGAGCAACTTCGCTGATGACGGTGTTGGCTATGTGACCGGAAAAATGGTTTACGTGGCCGCTGATGGTTCACTGGTGGGCGATGGCTGCAGCACCTACATGAAATATGAGAATTGGCTGCGGGTAAAGGAGTCTGCCATTGGCTCCGTCGTAGGTGTTGATGGTGGTATTGATGGCATTCGGAAGTCGCTCTATCAGTCCCTGCGAGCAGACCAACTCCCGGACTTCGTGCAACCGCTGAAGGTCGTTGAACAAGGGTATCGGGTTATCTACGAGCCCAGGGCACTGTTGAAGGAAGATGCCAACGAGGACAGCGTCAGCGAGTTCAGTATGCGTGTCAGAGTGAGTCTGCGAGCGTTGTGGGCCCTGAAGGACATGGCACATCTGATGAACCCCTTTAACTACGGACTGTTTGCGCTGCAAATGGTATCTCACAAACTGCTTCGCTATCTGGCGTTTGTTCCGCTGATAACGTTCACGGTGGCTGCCTTGCTGCTGGCCCCCCGGGGAGGCTTCTACGCATTGTGTTTCTTTGGCCTGGTGCTGCTCTACGCCTTTGGCTGGTTGGGACGTAAGGGCGAGGAGCGCGGCCGCAGTAGCTCCTTTGTTTATGCCGTTCCCTATTACTTCCTCTTGCTGAACATCGCATCGCTAAAAGCCACAATGGCGTTTCTGAAGGGAGAAAAGAAAGTAGTCTGGAACCCAAGGAAAGGTTGATACCGATAACATGAGAGTTCTTCACCTGATTGACAGTGGCGGTCTCTACGGGGCTGAGAAGATGTTGTTGACGCTGGTTTCCGAGCAAATGGCCGCAGGTTTGTTACCTACCGTTCTCAGTGCCGGTGAGACTGGTATTCAGAACAAGCCCATTGAAGTAGAAGCTAGGCGTCTTGGTATACCGGTAATTCCCTGGCGAATGAACCCGGGATTCAATCTAAAGGCTGCCCGCGACATACTCCGTTGGGCACAATCCGAAAACTACCAGATCCTCCATTCACACGGTTATAAGTTCAACGTGCTCATGGGCCTTTGGCCCGAATCGATCCGGAAAATACCTTTGATCGCTACACTGCACGGTTACGTAAGGGCGAAGCGATTCACAAAGGCCTGGGTATACGAAACGATAGATCGCCTGATCCTGGCGCGGTTGCGGCGTGTTGTGCTGGTCTCCGAAGCAATGAAACGTCAGGTTCCGGAGAAAATTGCCCGTTCTTCGAAGACTGTAGTGATCCCCAACGGGATGAGCATAGGTTCAATACGTGAGTCTGCGTCGAGTGAGCCCGCTGAGGCTGTGTTCGGATTCCTGAGCCGTTTTGATTCGATAGTATTGGGAGTAGGGCGCTTGTCCGCAGAAAAGGGGTTTGTCCGCCTGCTGGATGCATTTGCCGTGCTCAGGCAGAGCCATGAATTATTGGGCCTTATTATTATTGGCGAAGGTAAACAGCGGGCTGCGTTGGAAAGGCAGGTGTCCGATCTCGGCCTGGAGGATTTCGTTCAGCTACCGGGGTATGTCGACGAGGTTCCAGCGGTAATGAAAAGGAGCGATGTGCTCTGCATGCCGTCACTGACGGAAGGCCTCCCGATTACGCTGCTGGAGGCAATGGCCGTGGGAATCCCGATCGTCGCGTGCGACGTTGGTGAAATCGACAAGGTACTGGGCCATGGTGCGGGCGGACGAATAGTCCGCTATGAAGGGGCATCCCAGCTTGCAGGCGAATTGGCAGCCGTACTTGACCACAAAGACAGCGTCGACGAACAGGTCGAGTGGGCCCGGAACAGGGTGGAAACTGACTACTCGGCAAATGCGATGATGGAAAGCTATCTCGCTGTTTACAGACAGGTCACCCAATGAAGCTTAGTATTATCATGGATCGATACGATAATCCTTACGCCGGCACCGAAAGCCAGGTACTGAAGCTTGTCAATGGATTAATGGAGCAGGGATGGGACATACAGTTCGCTGTGCTTCGCGGAACGGATTACACCCGAAGCGGGATGTTTCCGGTGCCGGTACATGATCTCGGCGTGGGTAGTATTTCCAGCCCCGGCAGTTGGTTCAAAATGTACAGGTATGCCCGGTTATTGCGCAAGCAGGGGTTCTCCGTGGTCCATGCTTTTTTCAACGACACTTCCGTGATCGCTCCCCCCATGATGCGCCTTGCCGGCCTTAAAACACTCATCTCCAGAAGAGACATGGGCTTCTGGTACAGCGGGACCTATCTCAAGGCGCTACGCCTGACGGGTCGCTGCGTGCACGCGGCCGTATGTAACAGCAAAGCGGTAGCTGAAATCACGTCCCGATTTGAGAAGATGCCACTCGGAAAGATCCATGTGATCTACAATGGATACCCCGACATTTCGTCTGGCGAGCAGGTAACAGCCTCCGGGGAAAGTCGTTTTGAGGCCGAGGTTGTCGTGGGTATCGTTGCGAACCTTCGCCCGATTAAGCGTATTGAAGATCTGATTGAAGCGATTGGCCTACTGGCCAGGGAAGGCTTGCATCTCAAACTGAACGTAATCGGCGGCGGTGATCCCAGTGCCTATATGGAACAGGTAACGCGACTCGGGCTTGAAGGGCGCGTCCATCTGTTGGGGAGTCAGCCCGAACCTGAACGCCACATCCGTGACTTTGATATAGCCGTACTTTGTTCGGAAACAGAAGGCTTTTCCAATGCCATCATTGAGTACATGCGATGTGGAAAGCCGGTGGTCTGCACGCGTACCGGCGGCAACCCGGAAATTGTTGAAGAGGGCCTTAACGGCTACCTCGTGCCCGTTGGTGATGTTGAGGCTCTGGCAGACCGAATACGGAAACTGGCGGAAAATCCGAAGCTGCGCGAAAAAATGGGGAAAGCCGCTCAATCACAATTGGCTGACAAGTACTCCATGAAAGCGATGGTAGCCAAACACGTTGAACTTTACCGCCAAATTGAACCAGGGATGGTCGAGATATGATGCGAACACTCTCCAAACATATTTTTTACCCGCTATGGGACTTGAAAGACCGTAGCGGGCGACTTCGGGAATGGAAAACTCTCGAAGAGCAACAGTGGTGGCCACGCCAGAAGCTGCTGGACCTTCAGTTCAAGCGACTTCAGGACATGCTAATTTACGCTTCAAACCACAGCCCTCATTATAGAAAGCTGTTTGCCGAGCAAGGTATTGAGCCGGGCGCCATCAACTCGAAAGCGGCTTTCGAGGCGGTTCCGGTAACCACCAAACAGGATATCCGCAACAACCTGGACCAGTTTGTAAGCGACGAGTTCAGCAAGACCGATCTGGTAATGGCCAAAACTGGTGGGTCCACCGGTGTTTCACTGAATCTGTACTTCGACGAAGCCTGCCAGGAACGCCGTAATGGTGCCCAGTTGATGGCTGATCGATGGGCGGGCTGGGACCTTGGAATGAAGAAGGCCTCGGTTTGGGGTAACCCTCCCGTTGCGGAAACGTTGAAACAGAAACTGCGTCTTCACCTCCTTGACCGCACAATCTATCTCGACACCATGGACCTGAATGACAAATCCATGGGAGAGTTTGTGGAACGATGGCGCAGAGAGCAACCAGGCGCCGTATTTGGGCACGCTCATTCAATCTTCATCTTTGCGAACTACCTGGTATCCAATCGCATTGAGGATTTGAAGCCGGACGGGATTGTTGCCACATCCATGATGCTACTCGACCATGAACGGAGAGTGATTGAACAAGCCTTTGGCTGCCCGGTGACGAATCGCTATGGTTGCGAGGAAGTTGGACTGATTGCCTGCGAGTGCGAACAGCACCAGGGTATGCACCTTAATATACCGCATGTGTACGTGGAATTTCTGGATGCCAATAACTGCCCGGTGAGGCCTGGCGAGCCCGGTAAGATCGTTGTAACGGACCTGAATAACCGTGGCATGCCGCTCATTCGTTATCGGGTTGAGGATGTAGGCGTGTATACCGAGAAAACCTGTAGCTGTGGACGCGGGATGCCTATTCTTGAGCGCCTTGAGGGGAGGGTAGCAGATTTCCTTAAACTGCCTGCAGGCGGGCAGGTAGCCGGCATATCGCTGGTGGAACGAACCTTGACCAAAGTGCCGGGCATCGAGCAGATGCAGCTCGTTCAGGATGCGCTGGACCACGTGATTATCAATCGCGTCAAAGGTCAGGATTTCAACGAACATACGGACACGGGACTTATAAGCGCCATGCGGGAAGTGTTTGACGACAGCGTAGAACTCGAGATCAAAGATGTCTCAAATATCCCTCAGGAAGCGTCTGGTAAGTACCGGTTCTCAATATGCAAGGTATAAGAATGAATGATCAGCCTCTGGTAAGCGTTGTTATAGCGACATACAACATGGGCCAGTACCTTCCAGAGGCTATTGACTCCGTATTGGCTCAAAGCTGGGAAAATCTGGAAGTGATCGTAGTAGACGATGGCTCTACTGACAATACATCGCAATGTATGGAACGTTTCGGGAAAGATGGTCGAGTCAGGTATTTCCCAATGCAAAATCGCGGCCAGCCAAAAGCAAAGAATCGGGGGCTCAAGGAGGCTGACGGGGAGTTTATTGCATTCTGCGATGCAGATGACATCTGGGACCCTGAAAAGCTTAAGGTGCAGATGCCTCTGTTTGAGGACAAGAATATCGGAGTGGTATACAGCGAAGTTTCGTACATTGATCAGAATGGCAATCACGTTGACAAAAACCAACCCTATGAGCGCCATAGCGGTAGAGTAACCAATGATTTGATAATAAAGAACTTTGTTCCATTTGGGACAGCTGTGATACGAAAGGAATGCTTGGAAAGAAACGGATTCTTTGATGAGAACCTTCCAATGGGAATCGACTGGGACCTTTGGTTGCGTTACTCCATTGACTGGGCGTTCAAGTATACTCCCGAAAAAACCTACGTGTATCGCGTTTGGCCCGGCCAGATGTCAAGTAATTATCGGGGACGGTACGATAACGCTTTCGTAATACTAGAGAAGTTTGTCAAGAGCAATCCTTGCGCGGTGCCTAGCCATCTAGTTGCTCGTGCCTGGGCCGATATGTACGCAAGTCGCGGCTACACCATTGCGTGTAATGAGAAGACCTTGAAGGAGCCGTTAGTTGACATTGTCCGCGGAATCAAATGTGACTTCAACTATATCTTAGCTTGGAAATATTTATTAAAAGTCCTATTGAGACGCGTCTAAGGTTCTTGGTGTCCTATGAGCTTTAAAAGCATTTTGTTTGATATCGTAAAACCTTGTGGTTTATTTAGTTTTACCAAGCGCGTGGCAAAAGGCCATCCAAGAATATTGATGTATCATCGTATATCCGGTTCAAGCAATGATGGCGGATTGCCTGTTGATATTTTCAGGAAGCAAATTAAAACAATTAAAAATAGTTTTAACGTAACTACAATTCCAGAGCTGATTTCTTCGTATGCCAATGGAGATCCTATACAAGACGCCGTAGTTGTAACTTTTGACGATGGATATCATGACTTTGCAGACTATGCATTTCCTGTTCTTCAGGAGGAAGCAGTTCCGGCAGTGTTGTTTGCAACAACAGGGTTTATTGATAGTGATCTTTGGTTGTGGCCAGATCAGATAAGGTATGCCGTAGAACACAGAGGGAATCGATCTATCAATATTTCTGGGGTCCAAGGATCCCTTGGCAATAATATTAGTGATCACAATTGCTGGAACGCTATTGCCGACCATTGTTTGAAACTGGCACCAAACCAAAGAAAGGGCGTCATAAGTGAGCTATACGAGAATGTTGAGATACCTTTGCCCGACAGAGCGCCCGACCAGTTCCGCTCACTAAGTTGGGGGCAGATTAAGGATATGAAAAAATTAGGTCTATCTGTCGAAAGCCATTCATATAGTCACCCTGTATTAACAACGTTAACAGAACAAGAAATATTTGAAGAGCTAAGAAAATCAAAAGAAACTATAAAAGACGAGCTTGGCTCTGATGTTGAAGGATTCTGCTATCCAAATGGAATGAAGTGTGATTTCGATAAACGTGTGAAAAGGGCTCTCGTCGGGCTCGGATATCAATGGGCAGTGACAGCATATCCTACACCATCTCCGTTGTCTGATTTGTTCGAAATTTCACGCTACAATGCTGGACCATCAATGGATGACTATTTAAAGACGGTATTTGGAGTTAAGTATTTGTCAATGCGTTTAGGTTAGAGGGCTCCATTTTGACTGTAACTATAGTTATAATATCATTTAATAGACCAGAAGAAATTAGGCGCAACGTATCGGAGTTGTCGGCTACGCTCGATGAGGACGTGGAGATTATCATTGTCGATAATAAATCTGAAGTGCCGGTACGGTCGGTGCTAGCAGATTTCGATGAGCGGGTAAAAGTTATAGAGATGAAAAAAAATGTAGGCGTCGCCGCTAGAAATATTGGTGTTCGTCATGCAACAGGAGAAATTGTCATCACGTTGGACGATGATGTATTCGGCCTATCAGGTAACGATGTTCAATTAATTAAAGATTATTTTCTTCAGTATAATACAGTGGCAGCAATAAACTTTCGTGTTGTCGACGATTTAACGAAGATACAGATGAATTGGTGCCATCGTCGACGACTAGGTGACTGGTGGAATAAAGAGTTTAATACGTATGAGATTAGTGAAGGTGCCGTCGCATATCGTCGACAGTGTTTTTTAGATTCCGGAATGTATCCAGCCTATTTTTTTATCAGTCATGAAGGTCCCGATATAGCTCTTTCCCTAATGAATCTAGGTTGGGATGTCGTCTACTATCCTAGTGTTACTGTAAAACACGCCCACTCCATGAACGGTCGACCCGGTTGGAGAAGGTACTATTATGATACAAGAAATATGGTGTGGCTTGGTATCCGACATTACAACGTAACTCTCTTCCTTCGTAAGGTTCCGTTACATCTAGTAGCTATGTTTTTCTATAGCTTAAGGGATGGATATATGGCTGTATACTTAAAAGCGATACGAGACTCTTTAAAAGAAGTAAATAGAATCAAGAAAGATAGAATTTGTATGTCTGAGAATGCTTATAAAAAATACAAAGAAATCGAAAGGTTTAACCCCGGATTTTTTTACATGCTTAGAAAGAGGATTTTTAAAAGAGGGGTTTCTATTTGAGGTGGTTCGAAATTATCACAATATTAATTTATGTATAAAAATATTTAATTTCTTAGTAATGCAGAGGACTTATAATAACTGTTGATTTTTTAGCACCTTTAATTATTACTAAAGCGAATGCGACGGTGCTAGTATTGGAAGCTGGGTGAATGACGCTGATAACCAATGGTGAAATGATGCTTCCGAATAGCCTTTTATATTTTATGCCTATTTTTGTACTTGTCAGTGGGACCGCAGTTGCTGCGCCGAGAATTAGCTCGGTAGATTTTTTGTCCGATTCAGGTGAGATCAGGGTTTCCGGAGACGGTTTTGGTCGAGGCCCAGAGGTTGTCATTTTTGACAATTTTGAATCAGGCCGAGACGGAGAGCCAGTTGTTTATGAAGCGGCGACCGTCGGTCAGTGGGGCGGAACCGGTTGGTTCAACGGCGTAGCAAAATACGTCGATGAGGGTAACGGCAACTTGGCCATGACCGCTCGAGACAGGAGTCAATCGCTCAGCTCCATGAACCGTATCGCACAGCTTGAGGCTAGGTTTGAGGACAGCGAGAAAGTCTTCATAGCGTTTTCTGTAAAGGTGCCTAGTGGTTCGACGTTTGCGGGTGCGTCCTCAGCACAGAGTTTTCCAAGCGTAAGTAGTTGGAAGTTTACTTGGGCTTTGGCGGCTGACGGGGCGTACGGAGATCCCTCGGATCTTGATCTCACGTTGCCTACACATGTAGGCGGTGGCAATTTTATACTGGGCGGAAACGATGGGAACATAACCTGGCTAGATGGCGGTAGTGGCTGGTGGTCATGGAACGGCTTCAATAATTTGTCAATCGGTATTGATCTAAGTATGTCAAATGAGGTCGGCTACTATTGGCGTAGTGTCAGTGATAGAAAGTTCCACTGGGAAGAGAGCTCCAGTGATAGAAATGACCTATCCGCAGATAAACTCTTGCTGAATCGAGTGAATTTTCCCGGGTGGTGGGGTAATGGAGACAACAGCGACTTTAATGGGTTGTACGACAATACCTATGTCGCGATTGGGGATAATTATCTCGCCAGAGTAGAAATTCGTAATGGGAAGGATGAGACAGATACCTCAAAGTTAATTGTAGTTCCAGCGAAATCATGGTCTAGTTCAGAAATTGTTCTAGATTCCGATATTGTAGAGGATTTGGATGATGCTTATATTAGTATCGTCGATGCGTCGGGTAGTACGTCTGAAACTTTTCCGATTTCATGTACTAAGTGCCCATCCAAGGTTCAGTCACTGGAAGTAGAATAGTTGAAATATTGTTTTAGTCGGTAAACGAAAGGAGTTCGTAAAAATGAGATGGATACTCGCTTTTACACTGTGTTTATTACCGTTGTCGTCGGCCCACCCCACTGTGATCGACTATAAGATTATAGGCCAAGCGGAGAGGCTGCGTTTGGGCGAGAGTCATGAGATTACGGTCGATTTTAGTGTTGATACTCTGAATTGGCACTGGGTATCACTAAGCGTTGATCTTTGGGGGCGTACATGGACCCCGACAGACCCGAATAACAATCTACTCGATATTTGGTCCGAAGAGCCAGAAGGGGAACCCACACTTTGGTTTGACTGGTCACCGTCAGTGGAATCTTTTGGAGAGGTGCTCAGATTTCAGCCCTTTCCCGAGTGGAAGCTACATCTATCGAATGTCGAAGTTGCTAGAGATCCATTGAGTTTTCTTGACCAATCATTTTTTGTGAACGAGTTTGCAAGTTTGAATACAGGGGAGATTCTGGGTTTGTCCGGCCGGATAACAAAGGTTGCCCAAGTGCCAGAAGGGTTATCAATTCTGCTGCTTATCGGGGGATTGATTCTTCTCGGAGGTCAGCAAATGTTTTCCAGAGACAGCTTTCGGGCTCGTCGTAGTGGGCAGTGATCTTCTCCGGTCGAATAAAACCTGTGTCTTCAATGAGCGAGCGATCGTCCGCTTTTTTAATTGGTCCTGAATCAGTGACTTTGCAGGCCAGTATACTCCGCAAAGCGCCATCGGCGCTAACAGGAGCCATCACTTGGTCAAAAGCAGGTTGATAATGCCGGAACGTGCAGTCTGACGTCGATCAGCGGCCAAATTTGGGCGCGTTTTGATCAACTTCTGGTCGTCAGGCAATAGCGGGTTGCCCCGGGCTGGTTTTCCGGGTGGCTTTAAGGTAGCGGCTGTTGTCGGACTTGCTTAACCGGAGGCGGCAAGGCTTCCATAGAGGTCGCGGTAAACGGCAAAGCCCGGACAGTGCCGACCAAAGCGCAGAATCCACTGCCGGCCGCTGTGCACCAGGCGGCAGGCCATGGTCATCAGTTCCTGCATCACCGTTCTCAGGCGGCGGCGCTTGGCCGGATGGCGCACTGGCGCATCTGGGGCGGTCAGTCTCAGGCCCATCCAGCGCAGCACGTTGTAACCCATGGTGGCGAAGGCCATGACCAGGTTGTTGGTGTCGAACTTGCCGGAGGGCAGGCGCTCCAGGTCCAGGTCGGTCTTGAACTCGCTGTGAAATTGTTCACTGGTGGCATGGTCGCTGTACAGCGCCATGACTTGTTGGTCACTGACCTCGTCGACTGGTAAGGAAGTAATCCAGCCTTCGATGCTAACTTCTGGCTCCAGGTACAGCTGACCGGAGGCATCGCTGGTGCGAACGGTGACCTTGACGATGCGACGCAGGCCGGGTTCATCGGGAAGGTCTTCTGACAGAACCGCTTCCATCTTGCCGTCGCGGTCCAGCGACCAGACTTCCTTGGCCTGGGCCTTGTTTGCCCAAGCCAAGGGATCCTGCTTGCGAGGGTTCCACTTGATCAGGAAGTCGATCTGGTCCTGCTCGCGCAGGAAGTCGCGATTGTCACGGGCATCGTGTGCACTGTCCAGACGCAGCAGGATGGGCTTGTCCGTCAGTGACCGGGCCCGGGGCAAAACCCGTTTGAGGGTATCCAGAAAACCGTTATTGGCGTGCTGGCTGCCAGGGCGTAGCTCGCAACCCAGGCACCAGCCTTCCTGGCCCAGATACGCGGCAATGGGTGCATAGCCGTCGTAACCCTTGTAGGTGTAGCTGACACCCTCTTTATGGGTCTGGCTGTTGTCCATGGGAAAGACATCCATATCCAGGGCAACATGGCCCATCGCCAGTGGTGACACCGGCGCGTCGACGGACTGAAGAAATTCAACGCTGGCATCCTCCAGCAATGGCGTCAGGGCTTGGGCATCTTCATCAAATCGCTGGCGCAAACGGGCTGAAGATGGCGACTGCTTGATGCCCATCGCCGATTTGAAGAACGGATCTGTTCGTACCGGCTCGGCCGCCTCGAAATCGCTCTTGCCCAGCGTGATCAGGCCCAGGTAGGTGCGGATCAGCTCAATGTTCGGAATACCGTGCCGCTTGACGACTGTGCGAGCGGTTTTGATCAGCGACGTGTGCCGGTTCAGGCAGTGGCCCACCAGGGCCAGTCCGCCGTGGGGTGTATAGACTTCGGTTCGGGATTGCTGGAGAGTGAAAGTACGCATGAACTAAATGCACTGACTGGGTGAATGGATGTCAGGTGCTATTATATCGCCCAAGGCTTTGTTATTGCAGGCTTTGGATACAGTTTCAGCCGGTTGAACTCACGGATTCAGGTTGGTTTCAGCTTTCTTTTCCTCTTCGCGGAAGTGCAGCTTGAGCTATACTACTGAATTTGGTCGTTGTATCCAGATCTTTTTTGCAGTGATTACTGGTAATTCTATACATTCCCATAGTTAGGCCAGCTGCAAACCACCAGTAAATTTCGTATGTATCCATCCCGAATAGGCCCAGAAATAATCTCGCATAAATGAACGCGATTACAGCTTGGGCGACTGCATCGACAAATGGGCTGTTCGTTCGTGCGATAATGATTTTGTTCTGTCTGACAATGGTGCCGACGAATACAAAGAATGAAAGTACTCCAAGAACGCTCATGTTGGTCAATAATTCAAGATACAGGTTATGGGTATCTTGAATTCGCCCGAACATTTCGTAGCGTACACTTGGAAATGCACTTACGCCTACGCCCCAAGGCCGAGATATAAATACACTTACGGCGTCTTTGAGGATTTGTATCCGTGTTTCGGATGACGAGCCTTGAGCTTCTTCTAAAGTTATAATCGAATGCAAGCGTTCGGTATATGCTTCGGGTAACAATGCATACGCAGTAACGAAAACAGCGATGCCTACTAGTAAATATTTGGCTCTTCTTACTTTGAGCTTCTCCCTCCAGAAATAGATACTTAAGAGTATGGTTGCAACATAACCTGTGCGGGAACCAGTAAAAACGATAATGATCAAAGCGCAAGCCAGTAGCGCGATCAGTAACGACTTTTGCCACCAATTGGAAGTGGGGTATAGATAATAAATGAAAGGCAGGCAACCGACGGCCATGCCGCTATACGAGTTAGGATGTCTGTATAGTCCGGTAACACCATGTAGTCTTGGGATTCCTTGGTTTTCCCACACCATACCACCGGTTAGCCACCCAATAAGCCCTTCCTGCCCCATCTTAAGCATCGCCAGAAGAAAAGCGGCGATCACCATCTTTAGTGCCCATTCGGTTCGTACAAACGCTGCGAGAAAGGCTGCAAGCATTGAAAACTTTATCACTCGATTAAAAAAGGTTTCCCATGAATGGCTACGGTCGTAGGAGAAGAGGGTATAGAATGCTAGTACGCTGAAAAAGAAGATTATCGGACCCTTTAAAGGCGTGGATCTTTTTTCGTTAAGTAGTGTCAATAGGGCTGAGACGCTCAAAAAGGCACCTAGGATGAACTCAAATCGAATAGCACCCAATACGCCAACCCTCAAACCTAGTTGCAGGTACCATGTGACGATGAACAGGCAGGTCAAATAGACAAAGAGTTTTCTTTCTTTTGAATTTGGTGCGGTTAGCGATCTATTTTCTTCGCCGGATGAGCGCATGGGCCAAGTCTTGGGCCTAGTTTGTTCCTTCATGGTACCGCCGTTTGAAGTGAGTTCCGGTCAGTTTCTGTAAAATGCAGATGAGGAGCTTTACTATTTAACAGCCATTGTAGTACGTACAAATTCTCGTTGTCCAAGCAACATGTTCTCAGGGCAGGCAGAAAAAGGAAAGCGTAAGATCCTTGCTTGCAAAACAGTAGGGCCGTGAAGCTAATGTTTGGTGAAAAGCTTCATATACTGATGTCGCCCGTCTAATGTAACCATTTCATGATGCTGGGGCTAGCCAATAGGCCTGCAGTTGAGATGTTTCTCCGATCCTGCCCCCCCCCCCC
>TARA_R100000687_G_scaffold67140_1_pt1 | contig 26054 bp, 19 predicted proteins | sample TARA_R100000687 | Tara Oceans TARA_R100000687 (sample SAMEA2622685) | marine metagenome | biome: marine biome (ENVO:00000447); feature: mesopelagic zone (ENVO:00000213); material: "saline water (ENVO:00002010), including plankton (ENVO:xxxxxxxx)" | depth 600 m
TCTGGGTCTTTTTAACCAGTCCATGCAATAGGATCATCTCTGAATTGTCGATATAGAAAAACACACGGGCGATCCCGCTCTTAATATTACTTCTGACCTCCCACAATCCAGGATAGCCAGATAAGGATTTGCACAGCGGTTCACCACAAGGCCAACCGAACTCCACTGCCATAATGTCCTGCCCGATTGTTTGCCGATCTTCTTGGGTCAGTCCAAGCAACCAATCTCTAACAGGTTCTTAGAGCTGGACCCCACTGATTGGACAGTGAGTGGACGAGGATAAGTGCTTCCTCCATCATGAGCATCGTGCTCAGGAGAGAAGCAATGAGACGAAAAAGACGTACCCATTCGCCCGAGTTCAAAGCAAAGGTGGCTCTGGCCGCCGTGCAGGGCGATCTTACCATGGCTGAGTTGGTGCAGAAGTTCGATGTGCATCCCAATCAGATAACCGACTGGAAAAAGCAGCTCCTCGACAGTGCGCCAGATGTGTTTGGCAAAGGCGCAAGGAAGGCTGAGGATACTGCTGAGGCAGTTCAGGAACTCCATGCCAAGATCGGTCAGCTGACCATGGAGAATGATTTTTTAGGACGCGGGCTCGAAAGGATTCACGGGCCCAGAGGAAAGAAATGGTAGATCGGAAGGATCCATTGCCAGTGACGCGCCAATGCGCGTTGCTGGATCTACCACGCTCGACGTTCTACCACGTGCCCAAGCCGGTGTCAGACGAGGAGCTCGTGCTGATGAAGCTGATTGACCGCTGCCATCTGGATTACCCTTTCCTCGGCAGCCGGCGCATCCGCGACTGGCTTGAGGACGAGGGTCACTGCGTCAATCGCAAGAAGGTGCAGCGCCTGATGCGTACTATGGGGCTGGTTGCGATTTACCCCAAGCGCAACCTCAGCCTGGCGAACCACGCGCACAAGGTTTACCCGTACCTGTTAAAAGACCTGGTGATCGACCGGCCAAATCAGGCATGGGCAACGGATATTACCTACATCCCTATGGCCCGTGGCTTCGTGTACCTGGTTGCCATCATGGATTGGTACTCCCGGCGAGTTCTCTCTTGGCGGGTATCCAATACACTGGATGCCAGTTTCTGCGTTGACGCGCTGGAAGAAGCCATTGAGCGTCACGGGCCGCCGGAGATCTTCAACACGGACCAGGGCAGCCAATTTACCAGCGATGATTTTACCGACGTTCTCAAGCAACATGGCATCAGAATCAGCATGGACGGCAAGAGGCGCTGGGTCGACAATGTTTTCGTAGAGCGACTGTGGCGCAGCGTGAAGTACGAGGAGGTCTACCTGAAGGCGTACGACTGCATCGGTGCCGCACGGGCTTCCCTGGGCCGATACTTTACTTACTACAATTCGAAAAGGAGGCACCAGTCTCTTGACCGGCGCACGCCGGACAATGTTTACTATGAAGACGCTGCCAGGCTGGCGGCATGACCCGAGGATGCACTTATCCGGCTGTCCAATTTACGGGGTCCATTTCTCTTTCCCGCTGGAGAGCTGGTAAAAAACAGCGGTTATTTTTTTCTTAGGTGCTATCATTCTGCTGAATGTACCATATATGGTACGCTCCAGGCAACAAAAACAGTTTCTTACTTTTGTTTACGGCCTTGGGACCTGGGGGCCGAGGGTGAATGAATGAGATTTTCTGATCAGTGGAACCAACTCATTGTCTTGAAAGGATTCGTCCTTCTCCTTATATCAAAGCCAGAGGTCAACCCAGTTTCAGCGCAAGAATTTTCGCCATATCAAAGACATCATCATTAGCGGCGGGCCGTGTAAAATCATATTCCCCCTGCATATTGACATGTGCCCAGGCTATGATCGAACCACTGGTAATGGCCTCGAGCATGTCCTGCCTGTCGTCGGGATCAGCCGTGGATGATAGCCGTTGGGACAGGTACAGGTAATTCCACAGGACAATGGCATTTTGCATGAGCACTTTACAGGCCGTTGCTATTTCCTGTTCCTCCTTGGTGCCTACCTGGAATTCCTGGTTGTTAGCAAAAAATACAGCCGCTGAAAACCTGTTGGCTAATTCCACTTTATTCAGTTGCTTTTCAATACGCTGACGTAGCTCTACGTCATCATAGTAAGTCAGTATAAACTGGGATTTTATAATGCGTCCGAACTCCTTTAATGCCCGGTACAACGGATGATCTTTCGCATAGGAGCTTAACCGCTTGAACAGTTGCGAGGCGCTGGAATAGCGCAGTTTAATCGTAGCCATAAAGCGGAGGATGTCATCCCAGTTTTTGAGGATGAGTTTCCGGTTGATTGTGCGACTCGGCACAATACTGTAACCGCGCCTTTGATATGTAGATTTGCTGGAGAATCCATACAGCCGCTGTTCGCCAATCTTCTTAAAACGTGGGGCAAATGCAGTATCTATCATATGCGTGGCCGTAAATATGGCTTCAGAAAATCCGTGTGTATCCGTCGAGTGTATGTCACTCTTGACGACTTCATTCTGCATCAAGCCATCAATGACATAGGCGGCCTCTCTATCGGATGCACTAATCACGGTTGAGTGGAACAGGGCATGGCGCTCATCGATGAAAGTATACATCGTGACGCCTTTATCCTTGCCGAAGTATTTGAATGAATAACTTGCATGCAGTGAATCTACTCCAACGTTTACCTTGCGCCCGTCACTGCTGGTATGCAGCTGGTCCGGATATTTTTGAAACGCGTTGGATAAAGCGAGCTTGTCAATCTGGCCAATAATAACGTTGTTCGCTGCCTGAATATTTTTCAGGCTAAAGCACCAGTTAACGGTGTTTTTCAGCGTGCTTTCGTTGATACCTACAGAGATCTGGGACAGTTTATCAATACCAATGTTACAGCCCATGCCCATAATACCAGCCAGAACCGTTTCGACATTCGGCTTGAGCTTGTGGTGTTTGGGGCTTAGATGTTTAAAGTAGCGGGTGAAGTCGCTCGTTCGGTTAATGTCCCGAAGAACGCGCAAAATGGGAACGATGCCGTTCTCCTTCAATAGGGTGCCATTATATCCGTCTTCACTAAATGACGTACCGGGCGTACTGACCTTGGCATAGCCAGAGTCGTCAACAGATAGGTACGTGTTATTCCCCTCACCAAAGCGTCCATTGACAGCCTGGTATGTGCTTTCTAGTGTTGTTTTGAGTTCCGCAAGGTAGCTTGCGCCATCTGCGAATTTTTGTAGGCCTGCCAATGTCAGCAAGCGATCCCTTTCTTTCCGCCAGCGTGCAGTAGGAATCAGGTAGTCCTGTATAGCGCGATAACGGTATGAATACTGGAGGTTAAGCTTGCCCGCGCGCACCGCATCCGCAACGGATTGAAAAAGTAGTATTTTGTACAGCGATGTGCGGAATGTGGTATCGCCTGCGACAATGTCTTGTTCCTTTTCTGGCAGGAAGTCCAGAGGTGGTGAGTGTCCGACATTACCATCCGTCACTTGAAAATGTGTCATGGCTGCAAATAACGGCTCCTCCGATGACGCCTTATCGAATACCAAATTCTTAAGCACTGAGGACACCTTGCGCTGGAGGCGCAGAGATTGGTTTTCCAGGGTATCGTAATAGTGCTGACCCTCTGTGTGTTGATCGAGTAGTTGTTCATAGAATTGTAATTTCTCTGTCTTGATATCTCCCTGCAGAGCCTCATAGTCATCGATCAGACGTTCAATCTTTTCCATTCTCTCAGAATCTGATTGGTCCTTGCATCGGACAATACGCGTAATTTCGTCCAGTAGATGGCGTGAATTTCTATGGGACGTGTTGATTGTTTGGATAGCAGTCTTTCGCTCTGACTGCGTTTTTTGCTCTTTTTGAGCAAGCTTCTTATTAACGCCATTCGTAGCGGTGCGGACACTTTTTAGGAAAATATCCATCAAGACATCTTGGCGGAAATAGTACTGGTGCTTGATGAAGGACAGTAAATGGAGGTGACGTTTCTGTGGATTGGGAAACTGCTTCACTTGTGTCAGCGTTGCCTTCTGTACCCAGGTAGCGTAGTACTCTGTGGCTTGTTGGTTCAAATTTAACTCGTCAAAAATTGATCGAAACTGTTCGAAGTGATCTCTGAGCGTCCGGGATGCGTTGACATTTTGCTGAATATCCTTGGCGCGCAATGACTGGTTAACCTGTTTGATTTGCCCGAGCAAAGGTAGCCAGTGATTCTTCGGATTTGCTAGCAATACGTCTAGCGAGGATTTTTCATCCTCGCGCAATTCTGACGACAGGGTGTTTAGCAGGCTGGATTCCACGATATTGAAGCTGTCCGTAATCACTGTGGATAACTGATGGTAGGTCGGTATTTCGATGCGTTGCTTCCAGCAAAAATCAATTGCAGCAACAAATACCTGATCTGGCTTCAATTGCTGCTGGGCCAACAATTGGATGCGTTCAGCAATCAATGTAGCATTGGACTCATCGAAAGGTGTCCAATCCAGCAGTGTCAGAATGCGTGATCTATGCTGTAAAATTCGGGCTGAAGGATAGCGATCGAAATTGAATTCATCTGTGACGCTGAGAAGTCGCTTCACGTATTGGATATCCCTACGGCGATACACAGATGGCACAAAGAATTTCCCGCAGTACCGGAAATACCCGAGCTGCAAAAGGAAGCCGACTTTATTTGTCGTTGTGCGTAGCTGACTCAGAGTTCGTCGAATATCCTCAGTCACGACAAAGTAGGCGTGACGTTGTTCTTTTGTAAAGACGGGAGGGGAGTCGAATTTCCGTTTTTCAGTGGGCGACAGAAAGACCAATCGCGTCATATAGGGACTCCTGAATACATATTGCCTTGCCTATTATTATCTATATACTGTGATAACTATTATTAATACGGTAAATGTATCAGCGTGAGCAGCCGATGACAACCGCTAGCATGAGACGGCCTCCACTAGCATACCTGGATGCCATGGAGTATATCGATAACGCGAGTCCGCCCGACGACCTGTCGGAAGCGCAGAGTCGCGATTTCACCATTGCTGTGCAATTCCTCCAACAGTACACCGGTAGCGCCGCAACGTTTAATAGTTACCGTCGTGAAGTCGAAAACTTGCTGCAATGGACCTGGCACATTGCCCTGACCACACTGGATGGACTGAAGCGAGAGGATATCGAGAAATTTATTCGGTTTAGTCAGCGTCCACCAGCCGCCTGGATCGGCGTTAAGAAAGCGCCACGTTTTATTGACAGTGAAAGTGAGCGCCGACCAAACCCCGAGTGGCGACCCTTCGTGGCAACGGTCTCGAAATCTGCCCACAAAAAGGGCGAAGCGCCCTCTAAAAAGGACTATTTCGCCTCAAATAACAGCATCAAACAGCTGATGGCTATCTGCAGTAGTTTTTACCAATATCTGCTGTTAGAGGAATATGTCTACAGCAACCCGGTGGCCTTGATTCGGCAAAAAAGTAAGTTCGTGCAGAAGCGTCAGGGCCAAACTAGAGTACGTCGATTGAGTCCACTTCAGTGGCAAGTGGTCATCACTACCGCTGAGCAGATGGCCGCAGACAACCCGGGATCTCATGAGCGAACGCTCTTCATGTTATCCGCGCTTTACAGTATGTATTTACGGATATCAGAGTTGGCGGCTAGCGACCGCTGGACACCCACGATGAATGACTTTCACAAGGATAACGATGGATTGTGGTGGTTTACCACGGTAGGAAAAGGCAATAAAGAGCGGCAAATAGCGGTTAGCGATACAATGCTGGCTGCGCTAAAACGCTGGCGGAAGTTTCGGGGGTTATCGGTACTACCCACGCCAGCTGATGACTCGCCACTACTTCCGGTTCATCGGGGCCAAGGGCCTATGGCCAATACCACACACATACGGTCTATAGTACAAGACTGTTTCGACAAGGCGATTCAGAGCCTGGTTGCTCAGCAACAAACAGAGGAGGCCGAATCACTGATGGGTGCTACCGTGCATTGGCTGCGCCATACAGGTATCTCAGAAGACGTCAAAACCAGGCCCAGAGAGCATGTGAGAGACGATGCAGGCCATAGCTCCAGCGCCATTACCGACAAGTACATTGATATAGAGCTCAAAGAGCGGCACAAATCAGCGAAGAAGAAGCGAATTCACTCCCTGTAAAACTGGCGAGAAAAAATACAGGGAAATCAACTACATAAACCCACTGAGCGGAGAATCACGTCCGCTTATGTTCTGGGAGCCATCCCTGTCCCATATCTCCCCGGTGATGCGTGAGTGGCGCGAGGCCCGCAAGGCCGACGTGGCCGCAGCGCTGGAGATGCCTGCCGATCTCAAGAAAGCCATCGAAACCTCGGTAGGGCAGGTGTGGACCGCCGCCAGCAAACTGGCGTCGATCACTGTGGATACTGTTCGACAGGAGGCAGAAGACGCCATCGCGGCAGCCACAGCCGAGCGCGACGAGGCCCTGGGCGAGGTCAGCCGACTGGAGGCCCGTATCAGTGAATTGCAACAGGCGCTGGACGAGAAGGAAAAAGCCCTCCAGCAGGCACAGGCGACTGTGGATGCGGAGCGTGCGCAGAATGCCAAGCTGGCCAGTGACAATGCCGCCCTGGTGACCCGGGTTGATGACCGGGACGAGCAGCTCAAGGGTCTGAAAGCAGAACTCAAGGATGCCCGCAGCGATACCAAGGCATTGCAGGCCGAGCTGGTCGAGATCGCCAGGGATTCGAACCCGAAAAAGTGAGTTAGAATGTTCCTCAAGGAACAAATAGGCGAGCTAATGAAGCACCAAGGGCAGGCCAATAAGTCGGCGCGGGCACAACTACAAAGCAAGTTGTCCGTGGATGTGGAGGACGTTGAACGACGGCGCCTCTACAAGGCCGATTTTGCCCTGGAAGTCCCTTTAACCTATGACCAGCGCCGTGCCCTGGATGATGTCGCTCAGAGCCGGAAGGAGCCTGCGGGCCGGGTGTTGGCCCGCGTGGTCGACACACCGGATCCAGAAACCGGCAGGGACATTGAGGTCCTGACGGGCTGGGATACGCTGAGCGCGCACATCGATAATGACGCTTATGCGCCCTGGGTGCGGATCAGCGTAATCGATGCCAGCGATGAGGATGCGGTGTTCTACGCCATCCAGCACGCCTACGAAGAAGCAAAGACCAGCGGCTATCCGGTCACCGCCATCGAGTACGCAGAGGCCGTGCAGCGGGCCCGGCAGCACTTTGCGGAAAGCATTCCCACCCTGACCCGGATGGCCACCGCCCTGCGGATCGGCAGGCCCACATTGGCCAACCGCCTGGCACTGCTGGACAAGCTGTGCCCCCAACTCATTCACCTGACTCGAACCGGGCAGATCCCCGAGACGGCCGCAAAAGCCATTGCCTCGATCCCTGATGAAAAGGAGCAGATGCGCTACGCGGAAGCCTACCTGAAGGAGTCCATGCCAATCGCCGCTCTCTATGCGTTGATGCAATCGGGCTCGGCGGTGAAGGCGGGCAGGGCGGAGGCACGTGGCGAAGACGTACCGGAACCACACCCTGGTGAGCAGGCTTTTGCCGCGTTGATTGAGAAGGCGGTGGGTGTTCCGGCGGTACTGGCGCAATCGGGGGATAGCGAGGGACGCCCGGAGTTGCGATTGCGGTACGAATCCGTAGAAGAGCTTTCACCACAACAAGGTTTGTACGGCAATCGCCCGCGAGCTAATCGCCTTTGCATGGGATATCGCTAGAAGAGTTGAGCCTATCGCCTAACACCATCTGCGACCTGGTTGAGACCAGGCAGTAAGAGCAACGGGCTGTGCGCACGGTGAGGGAATCCTCGAGATTTTTTAGTGAGCACTTTGTGATCTCCGATCTAAGAGAGAGGCAGCCCCGCGACGTAGCAATGAATTGCGGTAACCAATCCGCGCATATGAGCCTGATCCATCGTCGATGATATAGCGCTCAGCTCGTTGCTCTTGCTACTTGATTTCTATATCGCACTCGCCTGTGAGGACTTTTCCTGCGCCGGTTGACAGAAAGAACCATATGAAAAATCATTTTCCAGCGTCAGCTCCCCGATTTTGGCGTGAAGGACTTTGACATCGACCGGCGGCTCCTTCGGCTCATCGCCGCCAAACACATCGGCGGATCGCTCTAGAAGCTGGGTCTTCCACTGGGTGATCTGATTGGGGTGCACATCAAAGCGCTCGGCAAGCTCTGCCATCGTCTGTTCACCCTTCAAGGCTTCCAGCGCCACCTTGGCTTTGAACTGTGGTTTGTGATTTCGGCGTGGTCTTCTGGCCATGTTGATTCTCCTGATAACGGGCAATACGATGCCCTAGCTCAGACAGAGAATCCACCTATAGCGCTGTTCAGATTTTTGGGGCCACCTCTGCCAGCCTATCAATGGAAGTGATAAAGCTGCCATTCTCCGTTTTATTCACGCTTCTTTTCCCAAAGCGAGCCGCATCTTTAGAGGAAAACCCTACAGATGCTTATTCGCAATCCGTTAAGGGGTTTGGATACCAATGGTTTGAGCCCAAGGATATTGACAAAGCATGCATGTGGCACGAAATGGCAGCCAACCAGGGAGAGCCTGATTCACAGAATGAGTTGGGAGTCATTTACAGTGAAGGCCCTGAAGAAAAGCGCGATTTGTCCCGGGCCGCTTTCTGGACTCGCAAGGGAGCGGAAAGTAATCATCCCGCTGCACAGGTCAGGTTAGCCAAAATGTATGCGTCCGGCACTGGGTTGGAGGAGAGCCATTCCATGGCATATCGATGGGCTATGATCTGCTCGGAGATGTGGGATTGGACCCAAGATGGATCTCGTGAAGCCCGTCGATTGGTCCCGCTTTATAGAAGCAAACTTGATAAGCAAACTGTATACGACATAGACCGTGAAGTTCGCCTATGGATAGCACTGCACCCTTGACGGTTTCAGCCACTCCTGAAGCGATCGTAGGGTTTGTGTGGGATAGAAATGGCAGAAGTCGCCTAGAAGCGGACGTTGATGGTGGTAGTGATCATAATAACTAATACGAAAGAGTATTGGTGAAGTCGGTTATGGTGCGAGCATTTAGAAAATAACTCGTTGGATAAATTTTACCGTCTATTCGTACATCATTGTCCCATACTATAGCACCGCCGTGTTGGTGATGTGAGTCCAGCAGCATCCGAGCAGGAGATGCTTTGGTTTGTCTATCAATCGCTGGCGTACGTAACAAGTTTTTTCTTCGCCATTACAGTTTGATGATCACGATACAGTCGAGGTGATTTGCCGATACGTTTTTTGAATGATCTGCTGAAGTGGCCGTGACTCGAAAACCCTGTTTCGAAAGCTATCTCAGTGATTGGTGTTTCTGTATGAGTTAGGAGCCATTGGGCACGACGAATACGCTGTTCAATCACATATTGAGCAGGCGTTGTTCCGAAAGCCTTTCGAAACGAGTCTAAGAATACTTCTGTGGTCGCTCCGGCAATTGCTTGTAATTCGAGCACAGGAATCCGTCTATCAAGATTGCTGCGAACATATTCCTGCAACGCATTGGCTCTAATAGTGTCAGAGTGCAAATGAAGCGAGCTATTACTTTGATTGGGTTTGCATCCGTAGTTGCGATAAACATGTAAGCTCAATGAACGTAGTGCAGATTCCGTAAGCATTTCCCTGTCAGCGTCAGCATCGGACTCGATTGTACTTATAAGTTCTTGCGTAACCCAGTAACAGAAAGGGTCCCGAAAGCCTTGAAATGATGACATCGTTTCGACAAGGGGTAGGCTTGGATAAAGTCTCTTCATAAAGTCAGTAGGCAATCTAATAACAGCATACTTAACCTCTTCGCCTAGAGCACGGCCCACATATTTGCATCCAGCTGGAACAGTCCATACTTCTTCAATATTAGCCGTGCCGGGGGAAAATAAACAACCATCGATCTCAGTGTCTAGCTCAGTAATATTGCCTTCCAAGTGTACTATGACTGCGTGACGGTCGTCTTGGATCGGCCATTCAATGCCTCTGGAAATATCCTCTTTTGTGAACTCGATCTCGATACAGTCTTGGAAAGTGAATGTCCTAGAAATTTTGGACACATCTTCTGGCACCGCTTTGTTCATGAATACCTCTATAGAAATGTGCAAGTACAAAAGAAATGTGAAAGCCAAGAAAGTGCTTTGGATTATAGCATGTGGGTTTTGAAGATTGACTGCGCTTTAAAGTGAGCAGCGTTAATGCTCGGCTCCATGCGATCGCAGTGTTGTCAGGTCATGTAGAACCATGTTTGTTAACGGCGGTTACACCACTAAATAGCAATTCCTGAGCGGAAAAACTCGTCGAAATTCTGGGGCTTCTTAATCGATCTAAACATAAGATTTTGAGTGATCCTATTAATTTATAGCGCTTTCTACATGTATTCTTGGAGAATAAGTCGTGCTGAGATTGACTCGCAGCAGATTCTGCTTTGCAACAATTCTTTCTTGCGGGGCTCTTCTAACACCAGCTCAGGTAGCACTGACCCAACCGGCGCAGAATCCGGATTTCTCGGTTACTGTCAACACCGGGCCGACGCCGCCCAACAGCGACACAGTCTACCCCGGTGAGTTGACCAGCCTCCGAATTACCCTTTCGAATAATTCCACGCTGGCCAGCATAGACAATGCCGCCTTCAGCAAAGCATTGCCGGCCAGTGCCATCGGCGGATTGCTAATTGCCGGCGGGGGCTCGGTATCGGGTGCAGGTTGTACTGGTGGTGTGTTAAGTACGGTCGACGGCCAGCCAGGCGTTACTCTGAGCGGCCTCACCATTCCCCCTCGCACTGACGGGGTTGCCGGCTCAGGGGAATGTTATATCGATTTGCCCGTTACCGCCTGGAGCGCCAATGGCGCTGCAGCATCACACTCATACAGTCTTGTGGCGGGAGAGGTCTCCAGTGACAGCGGCAGCAACTCCAGTGGCGGCCCGCAGGCCATCACCGTGCGTCCGGTAAACCGGCCCACCTGGTCGAAATCATTTTCCGGGGCTCCATTGGTACTGGGGGGCGATCCGGGTCTGCTGACGATCCAGATCAACAATCCCGATAACAATGTTGCGCTGACAGACTTCAGTTTTAGCGATGTTTTCCCCAGGGCAGGCACTGATGGCGCGATCTTTGAGCCAACGGGTGCCGCGGCCACAGGATCCTGTGTCGCAGCGCCAGTCAATGCCTCAGCAGTCCTGCAACAGGGAGCATCTGCACAAGTCGCTGTGTCCAGTGGAACACTGCCGCCGGGCGGCAGTTGTACGGTGGTGGTCGAAGTCCGTGCCCGCCATACCAATAACGATTTCAGCCTCAATGCAACCAACGTTATCGATGCCGACAGCTTCAGCAGCCGGGAAGGGGTGCGCCCCGCCAACGATGCGACCCGACAGGTACAGGTGCGTTCCCCGCTGTCGGTGACCAAGAGTTTTAACGAAAGCCCGGTGGCCAGCGGCGTTGCCAGTGGTTTTACCATCCGTCTCGGGAACTCGGGCAATACACCACTGCCCGTCGACCGCTTTGCAGACAACCCCATCTCCGCCGCCCCTCACGTTGGGCAACTGACGGTGACGTCAGTCTCCAACAGTTGCGGGGGAGGGAACGCTCTACTAGATGCCGGCAATGGTTTTGAGGTGACCGGGTTCAGCATCCCGGCCAACGGCAATTGCACACTGAACGTGGGCTTCGTGGGGCAGACCCCCGGCGCCAATACGCCGACGACCTACCGCAATGTCATTCCCCAGGGCGCGGTTGAACTGGACGGTATTACCAATATCGTCAGCCAAACCCGAACTGCCACGGTCATCGTCGCGGATCGCCTGCGTGTACTGAAATCCCGCAGCCCTGCCAACGCTGCGCCAGGTAGCCCGGTGCAGTACAGCGTCACCATCCAGAACTATTCAGACGTTGTCTTGCCGAACGTCACTGTCGCCGACCAGTTGCAGAATGGATCCAGCTTTCTGCTAGGGCCCGAATACCCGGTAGAGCTGGTCCCGGCCTCCTGCGGCACGGCGGGACTGAATGGGCGTCAAACCGGTGACGACGATCTGCTCTTTACCATTCCGTCCATAGCCGCTCGCGCAAGCGCGAGCGCTCCGGGCCAGTGTACCTTGCGCTTCTGGGCCATGATCGACCCCGATGCCAGTGGCGATACCACCAACCAGATCGGCGCCTGCGCCGTTCGCGTCAATGGCAGCGCTGCCGACTGTAACGCCACGCCTTCGAACCCGACTGACGTCAACCACGTCGGTGCCATCGCCCTGGCGAAACAGTTCGACGCCCTGGAGACGTCTACCAAGCGCGAGGGGATGGTATCCCGCCTCAGTCTTCGTCTGAGCAACTACTCCGACCAGGCCTTGAGTTCGGTGACTTTGAGCGACACTTTCCCGGTAGATGGCCTGGGTCAGCTTCGTGTCGCGAGCCCGTCCAATGCAGTTAGCAATTGCGGCGGCAGCCTGGTCGCAGTGCCGGGCTCCACGTCACTGGACCTCAACGGTGGTTCAGTTCCCGCCAGGGATGGCGGTAGCGGGGCTGCCGGGAGCTGTGAAGTTCAGCTCGACGTGGTTGGCCCGGCAGGCACCTACGACAACACCGCGGTGACACAGGCGGTACAGAACAATGCCGACGGCAGCACCACTCAGGTTCAGGCCAGTGATGACGCGAGGCTGATTTACACCGGCGTATTAACCGCGGCCAAGTCCTTCAATCCCACCTCCTCGGGGCAGGGGGGGCGCTCCACCGCCAGGGTAACGCTGACCAATAGCGACCCGGTTCGCCCCCTGAGCGGTGTTTCGGTGACTGACCCACTGCCTGTTGGCATGCAGGTGGCCTCCCCATCCGGCGCGTATTCGAGCTGCGGCACTGGGGCTATTATCTCTGCCGATTCCGGGGCGACCGAGGTCAGCCTGCAAAATGGAGTTATCCCTGCGGGTGGTACCTGCGATCTGGTATTTGATGTTGTCGTAGACGGGAGCTCCGACTGGACCAATACCATTGCGCCCGGCGGAATCCGGGCCAGCGGCGGCATCATCAACCAGGATCCCGTCAGTGCGACGCTGGCCTATGAGCAGCCGGAAGATCCCATTATCGCCAAATCAATCACACCAGGCCTGATTGCGCCGGGACAGGTTGCGCGCCTGTCCATCACGGTTACCAACGGCAATACGCCGCTGAGCGATGTGGCTGTATCGGATTACTTCACCGAAGGCGGCGTAGCCAACGGACCTTTGAATGGTATGCGGGTGGCGTCTCCGGCGGCGGTATCCACCAGCTGCCGGGCCGGCGTGGTGGTAGCCCAGCCGGGGGATACCTCCGTCCATCTCAGTGGCGCAATACTGGATGCCAGTGAGAGTTGCCAGATTGCGGTTAACGTCACCTCCAGTACGGTCGGCACGATCACCAACCACATACCACTGAACACACTGCGCAGCGCAGAGAGCGCCACCAACAGTTCGACTTTCGCCGAGAGTACGTTGAGCACCACTTCCAGTGTCAATGTGGTGAAAAACTTCGAACCTGCGGTTGTCAGTCCCGGAGAAGTATCCCGTTTGCGTATTACTTTCTTCAACGCATTAACGACACCCCTGAGAGACTTCAGTATCCGGGACGACCTCCCTGCGGGCCTGCTGGTGGCCGATGAGGCCAACGCTTATTCCACCTGTGGCGGTGCCGTTGATTTGACGTGGCCGAGCCGGACCAGCGTGGTGCTCAGCGGCGGCCGTCTCGCTGCGTCGGTGGATGGCAACGCCACCAGCTGCCTCCTGGAAATTGATGTGGTCGCTGAGGATGAGGGAACCTATACCAACCTCATCTCCGAGAACAGCCTTACTGAAGAAGGAACGCCGCTGGAGCACCCGGAGACCGAGGATTCACTGGAAGTACGGGAGCGTCTTGTCGTTAACAAAGCCATTGATGGCTACACGCTGGATGAGAATGATCCTGTCGGTTTCACTACCGGCGACGCCGTCCGCCTGGCGGGTGTCCCCGCGCCACTGACCATCCGTATCGAAAACCCGACCAGTACTGCACTGACCGAGGTACGCTTTACCGACACCCTGCCGGATGGCATGGTGGTGGCGCAGCAGCCCAACGTTCAAACCGATTGTGCGGATGCAACTGTCACCAGTCCGGCAGCTGCCCGCGAGATCCGTATGACAGGGGCCTCCCTGGCGGCGCGCGGTGATACGGGTGCCATCTGCAGTGTGACGGTGAACGTTGTCAGCAACCAGCACGGGGTGTATGTCAATCAGATCGACGAAGGCGACGTCACCAGCTTCGAGGGCGTCAGCAATGAAGAACCCACCCAGGCGCGGCTGGTCATCAGCGAACCGCCCTCTGTCAGCAAATCCTTCGAGCCGCCGGTGGCACGCCCCAATGGCGTATCACGGCTCAGTATTTTCATAGCCAACCCCAACGATGCGGCGACGTCCCTCACGGCGGACCTCATTGACGCGCTTCCCTCCCTTCCCGCCCAGATGGTGGTCGCGACCCCCGCAAATATCGCCACGTCGTGCCCGGGAGGAAACAGTATTGTTCAAGCCGCTCCAGGTTCCGCCCAGGTGGTGGTAAGCAGCGGTGCGGAAGTGCCCCCGGTTGGGTGTAACATCAGTGTGGATGTGTCCGCGCCCCTGGCGGGTACTTATGCTAACCGGATTCCAGCGCATGCGCTGGAAACCACTTTCGGTGTCAATGAGGATCCCGCCGGTAGCGATTTGCTGGTCAGCACGGAGGGGTATATCTCAGGCAAAGTGTTCATCGACCTGCAGACTACACCCGATGGCAACTATGTCCCGGGAGAAGCGGAAGCTGTGGAGGGCAACCCCATAGAGCTCCACCAGAGCAGCAGTTGTAATGACCCGAATCCAGTGACGATTAACACTGATGCCCAGGGTAATTACCTCTTCACCGGCCTGCCCTCGGGTACCTACTCCGTGTGCCAGCCGGTGCAGCCCCCCGCATCGTTTAACAGCTACACCAGAGAGGGGACTATCGACTCGGTTAATGGCAGTGGTGGCACACCCGGCACAGGCTCCAACCCCGGCAGCGGTGGGTACACCAGCCAGATTACCGGCATCGTACTGAACGATAGCGGGGACAGCGATGAAGTCAGCGGCTCGCCAGGAAACAATTTCTCCGAAGTGCCGCCGGCGAGTATCAGCGGTCATGTCTACCACGACAGCAACAACAACGGTATACGCGAAGCGGGCGAGTCGGCCATCGCCGGGGTGGAAGTGACACTGACGGGGCCCATCACGGCTACCGTATTGACTGACAGCCAGGGCCGCTACAGCTTCGAGGGGCTGCCACCCGGCGAATACACAGTAACCGAGACGCATCCAAGCGGCTGGGATGACGGTCTGGACAGCGCCGGCACCCATGGCGGCAGCGTGGAGAATGACCGGATCACCTCCATTGTGCTGGTCGCAGGCGACCGGGCCGACAACTATGATTTTGGCGAGATCAATCCCGCGCCGCCGGCACCACTCGCCTGGACCGCTGCTGCGGTGTGCGTCAACGATGCACCCACGGTCCAGTATCAGGCCACCGGGGCTACAGGCGGCACCGTGGCCTTGTTCTGGATTACCGAGGGTGGCCGCCTGGCAGAGCGTAGTGAAAACCTTCCCGCCAGTGGCTCCTGGCTCTGGCCCGGGGTTACAGTAAACTCTGCAGGCGAGCCTGTGTCCTGGCCTGGCTGGATCCTCGATGACGGGGAGCTTGTCGAGGTTCCCGACGATCGCATTCCGACAATAACCTTGCGGCTCAATGGCAATGCAAATACCGGCATCGTACTGGACTATCCTGTCTGTCCCTCACAGCCTGGCAGGGTCGTTCAAGCGGTCCCCACCACACCGCAATGGATACTTTGGCTACTCGCCAGCCTGTTGACTGGTGTCACCGGAGTGTGGATGCGCAAACGACCTTTGTTGACGTAGCTCTAAAGGCAGCGGACTATTTCGAGTCCGCTGCTATTAATAAATTCACGATGCGGTGTAAGTGAGGGAGTAGTTTGGCTTCCAGAAAATAAGCGGGTGTAATTATCCGCTCACTGGACCTAAGTTACTGAAATCATTGGCATTGATGCCGTCGTTTTCAATCTGAGCGTATTTTCTTCATTTTCGCCGATTTGTGCCGCTCTTTTAGCTCAACATCCACATATCTGTCAGTGATGGCGCTGGAGCTGTGGCCTGCATCATCTCTGACATGCTCACGGGGCCTGGTCTTCACATCTTCTGAGATTCCAGTATGCCGCAACCAGTGTACGGTGGCATCCATCATCGCCTCGGCTTCATCCCGATGGCCTTGCTCGGCCAAACGCTCGATAGCACGATCGAAACAGCCCTGCACAATGTTTCGAACGTGGGTCGTGTTTCCCAGCGCTCCTTGGCCTCGGTGTAGGGGAAACAGCGGCGTGTTGTCTGCCGGTGTTGGGAGTGCTGATAACCCTTGATATTTGCGCCACCGTTTCAGTGCTGCGAGCATCGTGTCACTGACGGCGATTTGGCGCTCCTTGTTGCCCTTGCCGACGGTGGTAAACCACCAGAGCCCATTGTGATCTTTGTGGAAGTCGTTCATGGTCGGCATCCAGCGCTCACTCGCCACAAGTTCCGAGATCCGCAGGTACATACCGTAGAGAGCCGATATAATGAATAACGTGCGTTCATGGCTCTGTGGCTGTTCCTCGGCCATTTGTTCAGCCGTCTCTATCAGGGTTTGCCACTGCTGTTGACTGAGCCTGCGTACGGATGTGTGACCCTGACGCTTCTGCACAAATTTACTCTTCTGACGGATTAAAGCCACCGGGTTGGCCACTGTGTATTCCTCCAGTTGTAGAAACTGGAAAAAGCTTCCCGTGATGGCCAATAGCTGCTTGATGGCAGAATTGGAGGCTAAATAATGGGCTTTATCAGGCAGCTGACCCTTTTTGTGGGCCGATTTGGAGACGGTCGCCACGAAGGGCCGCCAATCTGGGCTGGGTTGGCGCAGGCCGTCGACGACGTGAAAACGTGGTGTCTTGTGATCGCCCAGCCAGGCACGGGGCGGTTTCTGGCAGAATCGGATGAAATCTTCAATATCGCCCCGCTTTAGCTCTTCGAGCGACTTTTCAGCAATGAACCAGGTCCAGAGTAACAGCCGTTCCACGTCCCGACGGTAGCTGGTGAAGGTACCCAGGCTACCTGTATAGGCCTGCAGGAACTCGCGGGCCATGTCGAAGTCATTCCGCTGCGCGGGTGTCAGGTAATCAGGTGCAGTGGCATCCTCAAGGTGCTCGATGGTATCGAAACAGGCCGGCGGAGATCGGCGCATACTGGCTACTTTCGCCATCTCCGACATGTTATCTTTTTACTTTAGTTATATCCATAATCAGAGTATAAGGGTTTTCCTACTCAACACCAATGCCTCTGCGAGCCCTTCTATGACACAACTGGCCTTTCTGTCGCCCTCAGAGAAACGCAAATTTGATGCACCACCCGTGTTTACCAAGTCACAACGCCCCGCCTACTTTGCGGTGACAGACGATATTCGCAGAACCTTGAGTGCCCTACGAACTGCGACCAACAAAGTCGGCTTTCTTCTGCAGCTCGGCTACTTCAGGCATTCCGGTAAATTCTTTGCGCCAAGCACCTTCCGCCCGCGCGATATCAAGTACCTCAAAGAGCAACTGCAGATCACCGAGCATCTCGATTTCAGCAACTATCCATCGGCGCGCGTCAAACAACAACGTGCACGTATTCTGGAACTCTTAGGCTGGACAACCTTTGACACCGACAGCGCAGCGTACATCGCCAGGCACGTGCAACTACAGGCCGAGCAGCAGATTAGACCGGAACGCATATTCGCTGCAGCCGTCGACTTTTGCTGGCAACAGCGTATCGAGGTTCCGACACATCATCAACTGGCTAGCCTGATCACTGACAGTTTTAACATTGTGGAATCTGCCTGGCTCGAACAGCTAGAAAATGGCCTCGAATCCGGTGACTGCGAGGCGCTGGATGCGATGCTCGAAGCGACAGACGGACTACCTTCCCTGCTGGGTGAGGCAAAGACGATCAGCCAATCTCGGCAGGCCAAGGGGATCAAAAAAAACGTGAAGTCATGCCTCGCATTCGGACGATACTTTGCTCAATTCGAATCGGCGTACACATTGCTTGATCTCCCGGAAAAGGCTACCGAGTACTATGCCACCTGGGTGCAAAAGGCGACACTGGCACAGCTCAAGCAATTCCCCAATCGCTGGAAGCGATACCTCCATTTACTCGCGTTTATCAAACACCAGTATAGTCTCCGTCAGGACGTGCTGATGGATACCCTGCTCAAGAGTACCCAGTCGGCCATCAATGCCGCTACCAATGCGGAGGACCGGAGCGACCTGCAACAACGGGCGGCCCAAAAAGAAGCCATTCATATCGTTACCAAGGCCCGCAAGAGCGCACAGCATGTGCTTGATGAGATTACCACCATCACGCGTAATGAGAGTTTGTTCGCATCTGAGAGGATAGCGAAGATCGAGCAGCTGTTGACGGACCACGAGGCATTGCAGAGTGATCAGGTACGAGAGACGCTGCAAAAAAGTGAGCTCTTTCTGGAACAGCAAACGGACACGGCAAAAACCTACGATGAACTTGAGAAAAGGTCCGTGAGCTTGCAACTCAAGGTGTCGCCGATTCTGAAAGCACTGGAATTCGATACGACCTCTTCAGACGCCAACATACTGGCTGCCGTGAAGTATTTCCAAGACACGGATGGCCTGCTGGGTAAGAGCGCCCCACTAGACTTTCTTTCCCCCAAAGAGCAAGCGCTCTTCCCCGAAGGCGAGACGCTGCGGATCTCGCTGTACAAGATCCTGTTATTTAAATCTGTGGCTATGGCGGTAAAGGCTGGCAAGTTGAATGTACGACACTCTTACCGCTACCGTGCCATTCAGGACTACCTGATACCTGCAGAACAGTGGTTGCGGAAGCGCAATTACTTACTGTCCATGGCTGGCCTGCAGATATTTGCAGACGGCCCTGCTGTGCTGGCAGAACTGAAGGAAACACTCGATGCAAGATACCGGGACGTCAATGGCCGAATCCGATCCGGTGAAAACGAGTACCTTCGTTTCGACAAGAAAGGCACTGCCAAGGTACGTACCCCAGAGACCGATTTCAGTGAAGACGGTTTCGTGGGCCAAACACTCGTGGACAACGGGATCGTATCGGTCCTACAGGTGTTACGAGAAATCAGCCAAATTTGTAACTTCATTGCCTGCTTTAAGCATCTGAGCCCCAAACACCATAAACTAAAACCCAGTGACGACACGGTGCTCGCTGGCATCCTGGGTAAAGGCTGTAATATCGGTATCCACAAACTGTCACAAATTTCCCAGGGGATTAACCAAAGTACACTGAAAAGCACCGTCAACTGGTGTTTCAGCCTCAAGAATATTCAGGCAGCCAACACGCAATTGCTACAGGTAATGGACAAATTACCCCTGTCCAACGCATTCCAGCACGAGCCCGGACAACTGCACACCAGCAGCGATGGCCGCAAGGTCAATGTGGCCGTTGACTGTCTGCACGCCAACCACTCCTTCAAGTACTTCGGAAAGGACAAGGGCGTAACGCTGTATACATTCATAGACGAGCGGCATGCCCTGTTCCATTCAACGGTCATCAGCGCATCGGAGCGCGAAGCGGCCTACGTGATCGATGGACTGATGCAAAACGAGGTGATCAAGAGCGATATTCACTCGACCGATACCCACGGCTATACCGAATGTATCTTCGCGGCCACGCACCTGATCGATACGGCGTTTGCGCCGCGATTAAAGAAAGTGGGCAAGCAAACGCTGTCCAGCTTTTCCAGCAAGGGCGTGCATCAACGCCGGGGCGATGTCATTCTGCCTGGTCATACGGTCAACAAGAAGCTCATACTATCCCACTGGGATGATATTCTGCGCTTCATGGCCACCATCAAACTGCGGCACAGCAGTGCCTCGCAACTATTCAAACGCCTGAGTTCTTACGCGAATGACCATCCTTTATACAAGGCTCTCAAGGAATTTGGCCGCGTGATAAAAACCCGCTTCATACTGACCTACTTCGATGATCTGGAACTGCGCCAGCGCATCGAGAAGCAACTCAATAAGATTGAACTCGCAAACCGCTTCTCGAAAGCCGTGTTCTTCGACAACAACCAGGAATTCCAGGATGGCAGCCTTGAGGACCAGGAGATTGCCACTGCCTGCAAGGTACTGATCCAGAATGCCATCGTCTTGTGGAACGCCTTATATCTGTCACAGGAATTACTGAATACCAAGGACAGAGACGAGCATGACGAGATGTTAGCCGCAATAAAAAGCGGATCGTTGCTCACCTGGCAACACGTTAATATGCAGGGAGAATATGATTTCAGCCGCTCGGCAACTAATGACTGCACATTTGATATAGGGAAGATTATGGCTCTTCGAGTGGCTTGAATCGGTCGTTTGACCAAGGCTTTAAACATTATTATTTTCAACGACATAGGCCAAGTTAGCAGGCGACTACGCCTGCTCATTCTATGGATGTCAGAGCAGAGAATTATCAGGCCGGCAGGTTCTGGGTTTATCTTGAAACATGATGTTGGTAGGCTGGCTCTCAGCTGTGTTCGAAATAAGGACGTTTCGTGATGATGAAGCCCAAAAAAGCCCTCTCACTTTTCTGGATACTTCTGGCGGCTTCGACAATCCAGCCAGTTCTGGCAGGTGAGTGGTATCTGGTCGGTAATATCGGTGAATCGACCTTCCAGGATATTGACCGGACCCTCGGTGGATTCCGGCCTGCTTTGGGGGTCACCGGTACACCAGCTGACTTCTTTGGGACTGACCCTGCGGCGGGGCTCGTAGGTGATTACCAGGCCGGTACATTCGGACCAACAGTCGATACGGATGATGCAGACACCATCTGGAGGATTGGTGGTGGGTATCAAATTAGCAGTAATTTCGCCGTCGAGCTTGCTTATGTTGATGCAGGTCAGGCGGAGATTAACAGTATCATTTCATTGGTACCGCCTGATCTGATTCTTGACCCCTCACCACCGCCTGTTCATGAAACTGTGGTATTTGAAGCCTCGGGTGTAGAAGTATCAGGTGTAGGGCAGTATTCCATCACTGAGAAATTCCAGGTACTTGGTCGCCTGGGTGTGATCTACCTGGAGCAGGAAACCACCAACCGTATCCGTTTTGATCCCGTCGATCCTTCTGCCCCTGGATTTGGCCCGGTTCTTTTAGATGGCTTTGGCTCTGATCGGGAGGAAAGTGAATTTAAGCCACTGGTCGGTCTGGGCCTGCAATACCAGGTACTGGAGCCAATGGCTATCCGTGTGGAATGGATGCGCTACCTCGATGCGATTGATCTGGGTAGCAGCGAGGAAGATATTGATAGCTTATCACTGGGGGTACGGTATGCGTTTTAATGAGTCCTCTCAGAGAGGACTATTATCGTGAGAATCGGATTACGAACCTTAAGATTCACAACATTATTAATCGTCGCGCTCATTCTACCAGCCTGCAAGATCCAGGTGGATGTGCCGGTAGGCGGAAGTGTGGAGATTCTCGATTACGATGTGATCTACGAGCTATGCCCTGAAAATAGCCACTGTGTAAGGGAGGTGCGCGACTCCAACATTATCTGGACATTTATTGCTGTACCCAATGAAGGGTATGAGTTCGTAGAATGGGCTAGAGGTGATCGTCATCTGTTTGGTGGCGAGACCGGGATGGTATCCCTCGGTTCACCCGAAGCACAGGGGAACAAGCAGCTAGAGTCATTGCTCAAGTCGGATGAAACGTTCTACCTTCGACCCGTATTTGCCTTGGATGGATTCAACACCGATCCGATTGGTTTGCCCGTTCTCTACCAGTTGGATTGTGATACCTGTGAAGGGCCCCAGCAAATAGACTGGCCGGCCTCTATTGAGTACCAGAGAAATCTCCACCTCTGGGGTGATGGCGGTGCTTTCGAAGGTGTGTTGACTCTGGGGACTTTCGTTCTATACGCCAATGACTACGACTATCAAATTGAGAATGTAGTGGCCCTCGACGATAGGGACGAGAGCATTGCTAGCTTTGTAAATGTCTACGAAGGACAAGTTATTCGAAAGGGCGAACAATTGTTATTCAGCTTGGCGACGAGAGCGCCATACCCCTCTCTTGAGGACCACACGATTGGCTATGAATTCACTTTCAATATCGCCGGAACGGATGCTCAGTTCAATGTGACGATAACCTCAGTAGAAGGAGATCGATGTCCGTTGTGCTAGCGTCGGAATTGGCATCCGTTGGCTCTCTGTTCGATATGGCAGTAGGTATTGATTTGGATCACCTGTAACTATCACTTTGCTGTACCTGCGACATTGATGGAGGGAAAAATGATCAAGATTAACATTCTTATGGTAGCTGCGATGTTGTTCAGTGGCTGGGTGCTGGCAGATGACCCTCCATCGCCAAAGCCTAGCGAACCTGCCCTCGTCGCCGCTGATGGTCGAGTATTCAACCCCTTTGGCGATATGACGCAAGAAGAAATTAGAGAACGAATGTTGGAATCGCATCGACAGTCCGTGAGAGTCCAGTTCGAGGTGTTCGCAGAACCGGAGACTATAGAACTTGTCACTGATTTCAGCTGGCGACTCTATAAATCGCTGGTTGAAAAGGGGTTTACCGAAGAGCAGGCCCTGGAAATCGTGAAATCAATCGGTCTACCGTCCCGGTAAAGAACTGATTTTATTCTCTATGGCCATTTGCCCGATATGTCGTTGTAACGTAGCGTTCCAGCCTCCCGACTGGAGTGGGGGAAGGATGCTTATTGAATGTAATAACTGTGGCGCCTACGAGATTGGTCTAAGTGTATACGACACGTTGCTCGAGCTGCCTAAAAAGCACTGGCAAATAGATAGGCTTCGTGCAGGCCTTGTGAAAGCAAAGAAACCTGTAAAGATCACCAAGACAAGTTCCAATATTTTAGAGGTAGAACAGCTGGGGAAAAAGTTGACCAAGCTACAGAAGTGGTCTGTTCGAGAGCGGGCAAGGGAGAATGAAGGCAGGCCGAAAGTATCTGGTCGTATCGACTATATCGGGACGATCGACGAATGAAACTAGTAGTTAAACTGATAGTCTTGGCTGTACTGGGACTGAATAGTTCTGTTTTGTGGGCATGTTCCTGTGCGGATCGTGGATTTGACTTCTGGCTGAAAGAGGCTCGAGCCATCATAGTCGCGGTACCTATGAAAGCGGAAGTTATCCAGGCTGAAGATGGCAACGGGGAACATGTTGAAGCAGCACTTACCCTGCTGGACGTCCTAAAAGGTCCAAAAACACAAACTCTTCCCGTTATGCGAGCGGCTGTCGACCCCCAAAGTACGGCGTGTCAGTCATCGATCATGTTGGGCACAGCATACGTTTTGTTTTTGCGGGAGACGGAGCAAGACGTTGTGCATGCCAGTGTTTGCAGACCTGGGGGCAGTTTTCACTGGTTGCGAATTCATCAGGAAGAGGTTTGTTTTGAAGGCCACCCATGGGGTGAACAGTGTAATTTGAAGATTTTAGAATTGCTCCGCAGTGCCGAGAATGCCAATGCCAAGTACTCCTTCGATGAAGAATGGCAGCGGGAGATTGAAATGTATAGCAAGAGAAGATCGAGAACGCTGCGTCAATAGGAAGTAGCTTGAATTAACGAATATATGGAAGCTTATTAATTGAAACTTGCAGTTTTTTTGCTGTTGATCGGTTTGCTCCAACCAGCACAGCTTCTCGCGGATGAAAAAGATCCTTATATCGATGAAGTCCTCCACCTATACAAGGCCGAGGATAAATGGACCAATTTTGTAACAACGTTTGTGCGACAGAAGAAGGGTGCGCTTGCGGATCCAGAGCGGTATGAATCTGTACTCGATGCTTGGCTAAAGGATGAGCTGTCTTGGGGTAGTAATGAACCGAAGATTCGAGCTCAACTAAGACGTGGTTACACCGTAGAACAGCTTTCGGCAATGGCCAATTCGTTGAAGGCTAAAGACACTCAAAATGCCAAACGTAGTGCATCGCTCACTGCCCTACTGAGCATCGGAAATTCAACATTCCAAGCGGCTATTCGTCCACTGCTCGATCAATTGATGATGATGGAGGCTGAGTACGAGTCAAGCATACCTCCTGTCACCACTATTCGCACAGATGGCTCTGTAACCACTCAAATTGGTGATTATTCCAGTGTGACAGAGGGAGAAAAATTCGTGACATTCGATTTTTCTTCACCGCCGCTACCAGTGATCGATCTGGTGGAAATTTGTGCAGGTGACATTACTCGCTTTGAACCCCTGTTCAACCTACTACAGCCTTATGTCGGCTATTTCCAGAACTATACATTTGCAGAAGGATCAGAAGGCCCTTTATGCAAGGAGGAAATCTATTCCGCGCCGAACGGCGGTCGGTTGTACCGCATAGTGCTATCTCAGTATGTAGGTCCATATGAATTGCGGGATATCCGTGTCAGTGTGGCCAGGACTAAATCGGAGGTGCGAACCCTGTCATTTTCGGGATCCCTGTTTTTGTCAGAGATAACTGAGCATCAGCCTGACAACTGGATTCCCGTAGAAGAGGCGCACCAGCTCGCGATAGAGGCACTATTAACTGTGACTCCGATTGATGATCATGCCCGATACAGGAGGCTACCTATTCCTGTCCCCCAACGTTACGCCATGTCGGGAATCGATGACACGGATGGTCTATCGTTCACACCAATATATGAGCTTTGGGTTGATAGCGTTTTTGTCTACGTTAACCGTCTTACCGGAGAGGCTGTTGCGGACATCCCGAAGGCGGTTTATTAGTGTTGGCATTTACTACATCTATGAGTATTTAGCCTCCATGCGGACCATCTCTTCATGGCTGTTTATATTCTTGTTCCCGACGTGGGCTATTGCCGACATTAGGGCGTTGAGTTTAGAAAGCACTCTCGGCTGGGAGATCGAAAACGTTTCTCTCCATGTAACTCACGCACTAGAAAACGGGAATACAACATTTTTCGCCACCGGAGGCATAGCCTGTGCTCCTATTGCGGTCCCTCCAGAGTATCTCTATCTAGTAACCAGTCAGCATACAATTCATTGTGGATGCGTGCGGCATTATGAAAATGATGAAGAGGCTGATCGAGAGCGCCACCAACTTACTTATGCAAGAGCATACAACATCGAATTACTTGCTCGATTGACGGCTCAGATGGATGCCGCCAATTCTAGTTATGTGGTTGATCAGCTTCCATCTCGTGAAGTGATTAACAATCAGAGCATGTGGCTCGGTAATTCCATCGAGCGGGAAGTATCAAATGAACTTCTAAGCCCTCTGTATGTTGACACCCCGGAGGGCAATGCACATCGGGATAATCAACTTCAACCCTGGAAGGATCAACTGGGCGATCACGCTCAAGTCTTGGGGCTCTTAGGGTACATTGGGGTAGATCGCTACCACGGTGCGAAATACCCTTCGGTTGTGAATACTAGTAAGGGTCTGATGGATGGACGAGTAGTTGGATTCACGCCCATTAGTTCGGTGCGCGACAAGGCCCTACCAGGAGCGCACGTAACATTTATCGTTGAAGCTGAGCAAGGCTTCGATTCTGGATGGGGCAGGATAACGTTCCATGATGACTATCTGGTTTCTGGAACAATATATCTCGGGCGTTCAATATACCGCCTCATCTCGCCCTTTGCAGACAACGACGGAGTCTTGTTCTTAGCGTTAGATCGAGAAAATCTACCCTATGTAAATCAACAGATTGCTGCCCGTCTGCCGCCAGATGGAAAGATTCTTGAGCTGGACGCACGGCACATCGAAATTAATCAGCTTTGGGAACAATCCCAGTGAATACTCCGATGTTTCGAAGCCAAATATCCAGATTCAAAACGACGGCAGAATTTCCAATGATTTCAATGGGTTAAGCTCAGTGAGCGGATAATTACACCCGCTTATTTTCTGGAAGCCATGAATCCCATTACATCTTTGACCTGCTGATGAACAACAGTACTGAGATTGTCCCCGACATGCTCTCAACTGACACGCATGGAGTGAACCATGTGAACTTTGCCCTGCTCGACCTGTTCGGATATCGGTTC
>TARA_R100000687_G_scaffold83697_1_pt1 | contig 24892 bp, 45 predicted proteins | sample TARA_R100000687 | Tara Oceans TARA_R100000687 (sample SAMEA2622685) | marine metagenome | biome: marine biome (ENVO:00000447); feature: mesopelagic zone (ENVO:00000213); material: "saline water (ENVO:00002010), including plankton (ENVO:xxxxxxxx)" | depth 600 m
AACAACAGGCAGCGCGACACTGCGTGCGCCTGCTGTAAGGGTTATAACTCCTATCGGGCGCAAACAAACTTGTCGCCAGCTTTAAGTATTTTCACAGGCTGGTTCATATCCCGCCGCTCGGTGTATTGGTCGTGCAGATTGTTCAGGTCTAATATCACCTTCACGTTCTGCTTTTTGAGCGTGTCATAGTGATGCCCGCATACAAAAAAGCTCTCACGATCTTTGGATGTTGCGGTGTCGCCTTCGCGCATATCTGACAGCTTTTCGTACTTTTCAATAAATTCTACATTCACAGCTTGTCTCCTTAATGCGTTATAACAATCACAGGCACGGGACAGGCCCGTGCTGTGGGGGTTAGGCGTGATTTCTACCGGTTTCGCAGTGGTGGCATTGCTTTTCGCCGCCCCTGAATTTGTATCGTTGGTGTATGCCAAGCCAGCGGCACAGTTTGGGATTAATGTGCACGTAGGCGAAGTTGGTCACGGCGGTATGCCACTTCTTGCTGCGGTTAAAGGTGATGGATTTGGAGTACTGCATCCAACCGCGAGGGCGCACTGTAATTTCATAGCGCAACGGGTTTAGCCACCACTTCAACGGCACGCATCGTCTTGGTATGTCCGCATCGCCAATCATGTAGATCAGGATGGCGCGGGTATTCAAAACCATCTGTTCTGGGCAATTCATATTTTCAACCTCTCTAAAAACGCCTAGCAACGGTAGGCTGTCGGACTTCGTTACGCTGCGCTTCACTGCGCAGTTGCTATTGGGGGTTAGTTGCCTTCCTTAATTTTTGCTTTGAGTTTCGCGTTCTCAATACGTAGCCGCTTGTTCTCTGCTTCCAGCTCGCGCTTTTGCTGTCGGCGCTCGTAACGGCTGCCCCATACTTCAGTCGCAGCCGTGGAACTTTCATTGCATTGCCGGTTTATCGGCATCGGCGGGTATCTCATATTGTAAATCCTCTATTCACGTTCAAGTTTTTGGCAACTAACAACACGCTATTGCCGGACTGCCTACGCTTCGCTTCGGCAGCCGCAAAGCTGGGGGTTAGCAGGCCAACTGTGCCCGGCAAATTTCAAGCTGGCGCCCTATCGAAAGGCCAGTCTTTTCTTTGTGCGCAACGAGCTGATCAGCAAGTATTTGTGGTGTCAGGTCGCACGCCTCCATGGTCAGTTTCATAAATTCCTTTTTGTCTTTCTCATCCATCCATGACTCGAACATCGGCTCAAAGATCAGTTTCGCAATCTCATCAGGCCGCGTTAACAACTCGGTCAAATCGGACTCACTACGCTTCGCTTCGTTCACCGTTCACCTCCGGGTTATGGGGCTTGCAGTATCCGGCCAAGCCGCAATATGTGTACCGCTTCGCCTTCAGGCGCGCCCCATTCAGTTATTCCAGGTCCACCCAGGTGCTCGCCCAGTTCGATCAGCATAGTTGGCGAGGTCGGGCTGTAGCCGTTGCGAAATTGGATCGCGTCAAACTTTTTATTGTTCAGCCGGCGATTCCAATACGGCTTCATCTCGCGGTATTCCTCTTTCTTCTCGCCGCTGGCTATCATGTCAAACCAGCGCTTTTTCAATGTAAGGTGTAGCACTTTCATATTTCGACCCTACGCTGTTGGATGCGGCGCAATCACGCTCAGGTCGATCTGAGCGCCGTTGCCAATATTAAAATTCCAGGCCACGCGCCCGTGAGGCTTCTGCTCTGCTTCGCTGAGTTCGGCGCCCGGAAAAACCAGCGTTATATAACTTTCAAGCCTTTTCAGGAGCTGGTCGAGGCTTGCAGCCTGTTTCGTCCAAGCGACTGCGATGCAATCCATATCTGTTGCTAAGCTGCCGTGCAGTGCGAGTGCATACCCGCACTCTCTGGCTACCTCGCACATGCCGGGATAGAGCGTCACGTAAGCTGGGGCAATATTTGGTGCTTTCATCGCAGCGCTCGCGCCTCTTCCATCTGAATCGCTCTGCTTATAGCATCCGCCGCTTCGCTTAAATCCTGAGCCGTATCGCCCTTGCCGCGAATACCTGAGCACAACAGCTTTTTGATGGCATGCTGTCTGGCGGGGCAGGTTACGCTGAATGCGTCAAGCACTGCATAAACATCAGCTTTGCCGTCTACAAGGCAGCGCATGGGGCGGAGGTATTTTGAGCCGCTGGAATTGAACGGTTCGCTGAGGCTCGTGATGCGGCGCGTGTTCCAGTGTTCGAGGCGCGCGCAGGTGTCACAGTCAAGGCATTCGATGCCTGCGTGCTCGCCGTCATCATCAGAAAACATAATTTCGGAGTGCCTGATGTTGGTGCTGCTGCAAAATGGGCATGGCAACAGAGTTGAGGTTTCAGTTGCATTGTTCATGGCAATAGGCCCGCCGGTGGCCAGGGCAGGCCACGCCATCGCGTGTGTCCTCGGCTCATGAGCCAGTTGCGGCTCTGCCGGCGAAGCTCGTAGGGAATCACTGTTAGTTCAACGCGCACCTGATGCATTGATATTTCCAGAATCTCATCGCTGGTGTTGCGCGCGCTAGCGTAGCCCTTTTCAATTAAGGCTTGCCGGTAGGCGGCGACGTCGAGGTCTATCACGGCTTTATGCCGTGGTGGCACTGTTACGTTCAATGGTGTTCCTCCTGCGCAATTGTTTCGGCGGGTGGTCCCACTCGCATGGTGGTGTTCTGTCCGGTCGCATTGGCAAACCAGTTGAGGCAGGCGGCACCGCAGGTGATGATGTGGTGGCGGTACTTTTCTGTATCGCCGTAGCGTTCTGCCTGGGTGGCTTTGGTGGCGAGGTAGCCGATCAGCCAGAGCCAGTTGTCGGGGCTTTTGCCTTCGTCGTGTTCGGTGCCCCAGCGGTAGCGTTGATGCCGCGCCTCGTTGCTGATGGCGGTTAAAAAATCCTCTATTTCTGGCGTGTTAATCCGCTCCAGTTGTGAGCGCAGCAAATCAAGTTCGCAGTAGGGGCAGCCGGTGGCGCCCTTGCCGCCAGACTCAAGATGCTCGTGTGAGCTGCACCACTGGCTGCGTGGCTTGTGCTGTTCGTTTGGTGTACGCGTGTCTTGAGGCAGGGCATGCCAGCGCTTTTCGGTGAACCACAGGCGGTCGCCGCACGTGTCGCATCGGGCGTGTACGATTGGCTCTGGATACATCTTGGGGTTTAGCTGAAAGTCGGGTTGGCCTTCGGCATTTTTGCTGGGTATCCAGTAGTGCTTGTGCATGTGATTTCTCCTGCTGCGGTGTTTGTTAATTTACGCGGGCACGGGCTCCTTCTTTTTGGCGGACGCCTTTTTGCGGGGTGCAGCCTTTGTCTTGGTGGCGGATTTTGGTTTCGCCTTCGCCTTCGGTTTGGCTTTAGGTTTGGGCGCCGGCGGGTACAGCTCGTTCTCTACCTCCTCGCGAGTCGGTCGATTTTTTTCGAGCTTGATGTTGTAGGTTTCCAGGAGTGCATCGATTGGAAAATGGGATGCACTCCAGTTTGATAGCCCGAGTGGGTGTCTGTGGAATTCGTCTCCGTCCTCGGGTACTAGGCAGGCTTTTAGCAGTTCGGAAATTTTAATGGCGGGGTGCTCGCGGGCGGGCTTCTTCAGGTCTACCGTTGTCACGCACAGCAGCTTGAATATCGCGCGTATTTTTTTCTGTGCGACCTGCACTTCTTTGGCGCTGTATTCGTCGGGATCATCAACGATATCGAAAATGCCGGACTCTCGAATAGCGAACATTGCCATGATGTGCGTTGGCTCGTTAAGCGGCAGCGCTTTATTGATTTCCTGCATGGCCTCTTCTACCCAGGCGCGGTGCCGCTGGCCAAATTCAGAATGAATTTTCATGTCGCGGTCGTAGCTATCCTGCCCGCGTAGTTCGCCGTTGGTTTTTTCCTTCGGCTCCTGCCTGCGTTTAGCGGCTTCTGCGACGGCCTTGGGCTGCACGAAGTCAACCTCTCGCTCTGCGATCGCGGCTGTGAAATGTTTTACAGTCGGCTTCTCGTTGGTTTTAAATGCGGTGTTTGTCGCTTTCTGCACGGCACGGCTGGCGAGTTTGTTCTTTTCCTTGTAGCAGCTTGCCTGCAGGCACTGCGGCTTTTTTGGCTGGTCGTCGCTGAAGAGGTCCATGCGGTTGGCAGAGTTCTGCGGGCAGCTGCTGCAGGCGGGCTTGCCGGCAAACTCTGCATCGAGCTTCCAAGGGACTGCGCTCAGATCCTGCAGGCGAGACTCTACGGCGCGGCGGGTTTCGGCAATGGTTTTGGGTGGCGCTTTGGATTCGGTTCGCTCTCGGCCATTGAGCCAGCTGCACTCGCGGGCAGCCACTATGCCCAGCACTTCCTCCTGGGGCTCGTGCCCTGCCAAGCGGGCAATCAGTTGTGCATGCTGCAGATGAATGTCGCCATCCATAAAGGCCTGCTTTACGCGATCGGAGAGGCGGGCCATAGCCAGGCGTTTGTCTACCCACGTTTTGCTGCGGCCGATGCGTTGAGAAATTGCTTCCACCATGTCGAACTCGGTGCCGTTGCCCTGTTCGTCATGCTCGGTGCGGATGGTTTCGGCGAGATCCTCGCAAAAGCGAGCTTCTTCCAGCGGGTGAAGTTCTTTGCGTTCGAGATTCTCAATGGCCTGCAGGGCGCGAATCTCTTTCGGGGTAAGGCCTTTTACGATGAGCGCCGGGACCTGGCTGAGTCCTGCCATCAGTGCGTTGGCTTTGCGGCGAAAGCCAAACACCAGTGTGTAGCGGCCGTCGTCTTTCTGATTGACCTTTACGGGCTGCTGCACGCCGTTGGCCTGAATTGAGGCCTGCAGCTGTTCGTCGGCTGCCTTGTCGGTTACCAGGCGGTGGTTGTCTACGTCTTCGTCGATGAGGGCGATATCGATGTATTCAAATTGTTCGGCCATAAAATTCTCCGTTGGCGACAGGTCAAATGCTGTTGGTAAAAATCACGTCCAGCGCGGACGCAACCACAAAGCCCCAGATGAACGGAAAGAGCCATGGCAGTTCCGGTTGCTCGTCAGTGTGCTGGTGGTTCTGGTCGGCGCGGCTCGGTGATATCGGCGCTCGGCACGATGGCGAAACGTGAATGACGATTCGTTCTTTGGCAGGCCGTGGTTTAAGCGGTAGCGGCGTGACATTGTGGGCGCACGGGCTTTTTACTACGCTGAGCTTGGGGCGGCGCTTGTTGTTCATGACAGGCTCCTCTGGCGCTGCTGGGTGCGGTTCAGCGTGGTGTCGCTAAGGGGCACAAAGCCCCTGCTGAATTCGCTGTCGATCTGTTTGATGTGCCCGCCGGTGCGCAGGTACGCTTCAACATCTTTTTCAATCAAAGCTCGGCGCCTGGCTGAGCTGGTCGTTGTCGGCAGTTGGTCTGCATGGTTTGGGCGTAGCTTGGTCCAGTTCATGGCGTGCCTCTCTTTGTGGTTACCAGTGGTTCAGGCCGGTGCACCAGCCGGTGATGAAACTTTGCATTTGCCTGCTGCTTTCCTGCAGTTGTGCTGCGCAGGCGGCTTTGGTTCTATGCTCCACGCTGACAACCGCATGCCCGTTTGAGGTTTGCAGCAATACCAGCAGGAGCCAGGTGGTCATGATTGCTCCGTTAAAAAAGCCCGGTTACCCGGGCGACCCTGGATGGTTCTGTTGGTAGTGGTCATTGCACAGTGCCGCTGCCTCGGCCGGATCGTCGGTAACGTCGAGCATCTGCCACGGTGTTGCTCGACCCTTCGCCGGCGCCCACGCCATGTACATCGGTTGACCCAGCACGAGCGACTTGCTCACTCGGTAGCCCTTGTCGCTCTGGCTGTACCACTTGGTTTTTCTCGTCCATTTCATCTGCAATTTCCTGCAGCAACGCCATGCCTGGTTCTGTTACCAGCGTGACGGCGTAGTAGCGCTGTATGGTGGTGCCCTTCAGGTTGTAGCTGCGCTGCTCTACCCGAAAATATCCCGCATCGATGTAGCGCGTGAGGGCGATGTTTTTGCCCCCAAGAATTCGGCGCTGGCGCAGCTCTCGGTACAGTTTTTTGCTGCCTATGCCGAGCCGTTGTGCGGCTTCATCAATCCGGATATTGGTCATGGCTCCCCCTGTCAGGTGAGTGTGTGTTCCATGTTGGCCAGTGCGCGCAGCACGGCTTCCCGGTGCCGTATCCACACCGCCCCGCTGTGGTTGGCATGCAACCAGAGCATGACTTTGAGCGCGGCCAGGCACTGATACCGGTGGCCGGGTATGCGCTCGGCTCTGTAAATTTGCGAGGGTGTGGTGTGCATCATCAGACGCATCTCCTTTCCCATCCCTCTTCGGCTTGCTGGTCGGCATGCTCATGGCCGCTCGGGTATTCATCGGGCGGGTACACAAAAACCGGGCCGCCAGCGCCGCAGGTCGAGCATGTTATTCTTACTATGTTGTGCCCATACGGATGGCTGCCGTAAGCAGGGCCAACGTTGTGGCTATTGCAAAAGGGGCAGGGCTTCATGACGAGCACCTCTTGGAAAAACGAAATTAATTATCCTCGGCGGGCCTGCTCTAAGTGCGCAAAGACAGCGTGGAAAGTAGGGTTCTACGTTGATGCCGGTGGCCAGCCTAAATACCCATTCATATGCGCCGCGTGTGGTCACAGAACTGCGCAATTTGCAAAGCGTAGGGCTGTTGAGCGCTCCGGGCTGGACGTAGACACGGGGCACCCGAGGCAGCTGCCCCGAGTATGCGAAGTTTGCGGGTGTGCCGGGGCTGAGAGACATCACTGGGCGCCCAGTGCGCTTTTTGGTGTCGAGGCTGAGCGCTGGCCAACATCCTATTTGTGCCAGAGTTGCCATGCGCGATGGCATACCCTCGTTACGCCGAACATGCGATACGACGACTGATTCCGTGCGCTGCCGGGTTGTTCGCTCGGCTCTGTAAATTTGCGAGGGTGTGGTGTGCATCAGGCTGTCTCCAGCTTGAAATCTGGTGGGGCTGTGGCTATCGGTCCGTTTGCTTTCAGTTGCGCCAGCTGAATTTCGATGGATTGGAGTTTGAAGTCAGCGTCCGGAGCGTCGAGGTAAACGGTCCAGTCCAGCAGGCGGGGTCTTTTTGCGCCGAGGCGGTAGTCTGAGCCAGCAGGGTGTGCGTAAACGGTGAGCCCATCGATGTGCCCGAGATAGGTGACCATTACATCGGCGATCCGGGCCTGACTGATTTCCATGGCAGCGGCTGTGATCTTCAGTGCTCGCTCGGTGGGTGTCATGCTTTGCCTCCGTCGGGTGCTGTGTCTGTACCGTTCTGGGCGGCAGTCGCCAGCGTGATTTGCTCTGCGTCGGCACTCATGAGCTTCAGGCCTGCGTCGGCTGCAAAGCGCAAGATGGTGATGACGGGTGTGTTGTCGGGGATTTTTATGAGCATTTCGCGGTTCTCGCAGCGCGTCGTTTTGCAAACGCTACACAATACGTGTTCGCATGTCAACACGAAATGTGTAGTTCGGGTGCGAGCGTATTTCGATTTGCGAATTTACAGGGGTTTCGCGGGGAGGTTTTGGTTCAGGGCGGTGCCGGTGCTTTTAGCCCCAGCCGCCGCTTTCTTCGGCAGAGCTATGTCGAGTATCAGGTGCTGGCTTGCCGGTAAGTTGTTCGAGTTGACGGCTGAGTCGGTTTGATTGTTCCAGCATCTGATCCAGTCGCCCCTTTATGCCGAATACAGCAAACGGCAACAGCGCCCATAAAATTACCAGGGCGAATATGAAAAGCACCGCGATGATGTTCATGCCTTCGATAGCGTTAGTCATTGTGGTCTCCCGTGATTTTTTGGGTTTTTATTCTAGCTTGCATCCTTCTTGATTTCAGGCTGCGCCCCGTATGCGGGCGGTTGAGACTCAGCAACGCGGTGGAGCGTGTCCTTTCCCCGTGAATCCATGCGCACATATTTCCGTGCAAGGGCCTCCAGTGACGGGTCATCGTCCAGGCCACCAAGGTAAGAGGCGGGCTCTTTGAGTATTTTTGAAAGCGCCACGAGAATGTCTGGTGGTGGGTATCGGGTGCCTTGTTCGAAGTTCCCCAGGCGAGACGGGGTCAGCCCGGGGACATGGCCGGCCACGGCGACTTGCGTGAGGCCAATAGCCTCTCGCGCCGCCTTTATTCTTTTACCCGCCAGTTTCTTGTAATCCATGGGGCGGAATTTTAGACACGTATCGTGCGGTGACGTACTTACGTTTTGTGGGCTTGTTGTTGCCTTAACTACACGATATGTGTTATTCATATTGCATGAACCTACGTGATTACATCAAGAGTGTTGGCGATTCGCGAGCTGCAGAGCTCTTTGGGGTCGAGGAGAGAACTGCAGCCTCGTGGCGTCGTGGTGAGCGAAGCCCGCGCCCCAAAACGGCCGCAACGATAGTCTCTGTAACGCAAGGGGAAGTCTCCTTTGCCGAGGTTTATCAAGCTGATTCAGCCGAAGTCGCCTGAACCTCGCTCTGGTAGCGAGGTTTTTTTATTGTCCGCTAGCGGTGTTACCACCGCTTACCACTACGGGGTAGCCAATGGCAAACGCGCAGCATGAGTTGTTCCACGAAGACTTAAGCGATGCTCTCAAGCACTTGGTTGCAGCGCTGGGAGGGCCAAAGATTGTTGGGGTGGAGCTATGGCCAACGCTGGCTCCGGATACTGCAGGGCGGAAGATTAATCATTGCCTTAACGATGAGCATGCCCAGCAGTTCCATCCGCAGGACATTATGTGGCTCCTGACAGAAGGGCGTCGGCGCGGTGTTCATTCCGCTATGGCGTACATCACCCGTGAGGTCGGGTATGCGGATCCGCAGCCAGTCGAGCCGGAAGATGAGCAAGCCAAGCTGCAGCGAGAATTTTGTGAGGCCGCGAAGAATCTTGATCAGATTATGGTTCGGATCGAGCGCATTCAGGGTCGGCAAAAGTGAGCAAGATACCCCTGCCAACCATGCGCTTCGACAAAGGCCGCTCGGAAAAGTATCACCGGGCGATGCGGTTGTTGGCGGATGCTGCTGGAGATTTGCCGGTTGAACAGGCAGAGGCGTTGCTCATTTTTTTGCAGGCATCATCTGTGTCAACTCACGTTTTGGTGCATACCCATAGTTCGGGCCCGGTTCAGGGCGTTATTCAAGTGTGGCTTGAGCCTACACATTTTCTTTTATCACTTATCGATGCCACGGAGCGCAAGCAGCTCGACGCGTTTTTTGCCGGGCGCGATGTGGCGGCTGCGTCGGCTGTGGCGCATTAGGGGGTGGTTTTGAATAAGTCTGGATTTTGTGTCAGTGCTTCGGATCTCCGTTGTTTGGAGGCGAGGCGCTTCCCAGCTTCTGAAGTGCCCTCTGTATTTGTTGTATCAGGCTCTCGGCTTGTGTGCGTGTCAACGCGTAGTTTCGACCAGGGTTCGGTCTATCGGGGCTCTGCATCGGCGACGCCAAAAAGTCGAACTTAAGCAGGATCAGGCCCTCATCTTCGATCATGCGTGTAGTGGTTTGTGCAACAGGGAAAATATCAATATCAGACATAGTGAATCTCCTGGTTGATTGGTTGGCGCCTCAACTATAGCGGAGATCCCGTCACCTGGGCAGTGGTGAGGCGGCCGGGGCAGACCGGCATTCAATAATAGCGTTAGCAGAGGTAGGCAGGTATGGGGAAGATCAAAAGAACCATTGCGGGTAAACACCTTGTGAAGCAATCCATTGAGCGATCGCGCGAGCGGTTGTCTCGTCTTGTAAACCATATTGGCTGCGCGTATCCATACGCATCGTTTTCTGATGCGGCTGCAGCTGAAAGGCAGGTCATAAAAACACTGCAGTCGCTGTAGTTATGCAGGATGTGATGCAGCAGCTCGCACAGGGTGGCCTTGTGATTGACGGCGCGCTCGAATACGGCCGTCTGGTGCGATGCAAGGTCGAGGGTGATACAGGCCGTAAGCAAAGCGGCTGGTATGTGTTGCATACCCTTGTGCTCGATAACGGTCAGGATGTTGTGGTTGGCCGCTACGGCAACTGGAAGCGTTACGGTGGTGAAGGGCAGAAGGTTGAGCTGGATTTGCCTGAGCTTACTGCCGAGCAGAAAAAGGCCTTTGCAGCCGAGCAGAAGCGGCTGAGCGATGCCGCGCGACGTGAGCGCCTGGCTCGGGCCGAAGAGGCTGCGGAGCGTGCGAAGAAACTATTTCCCAAACTGCCTGACTCGGGAAAATCTCCTTATCTTGATAGAAAAAAGGTGCGCGCTTTTGGTGTGCGCTTTTCCCGTGGTTCGATTGTTGTTCCTCTCAGAAATTCGGAATTAAAGCTGGTTGGTCTGCAGTTTATTGCGCCCGACGGCAGTAAAAAATTTTTGACGGGTACCGCCAAGATGGGTGCTTTTCACATGGTGGGGGTTCCGTCGGAAAAATCACCTTTGTGTATTGCTGAAGGCTATGCCACGGCGGCGACTGTTCATATGGCATCGGGTTGGGCATGCCTGGTTGCGTTTGATGCGGGCAATCTTAAACCCGTCGCGCTGGCGGCTCGGAAAATGTATCCAGATATCGAGCTCGTAATCTGCGGCGACGACGATCACGCGACGGATGGTAACCCGGGTGTTACGAAGGCGACAGAGGCTGCCGCTGCTGTTGGCGGTTGCGTTGTGATTCCCCAGTTCGAGAAGGGGGCGTTGTGACGGCTCGCAAGGCAAAGTGGATGGGCATGAATTGGTGCAGGCCGTCAACGCGGCTTGCGGTTTATCTGCGCGATGAGGTGGTCTGTTTGTGGTGCCAGAACGATTTTGATTCTGACGATAGAAAGCCAAGCCTCGACCATCTTGTGCCGGTTTCTCGCGGTGGTAGCAATACCCCGTGCAATTTGTTTACAGCGTGCCTGGGCTGCAATAGGCGGCGGGGTAATTTGAGCATACCGGCCTTTGCTGCATCGTTTCCGGATCCGCAAGGCGTGGAGAGGCGCATACGCAATGCGGTCAGGCGGCGGCTGCCTCGTGAGCGCGCTATCGAAATTCTTAATGATCACCTAACGATTACAGGCGCGCTGTTGGCGTTGATTCGGTCTGCTCGGGAGTGCGAGTTGTAATGAGCGATGCTTTGACTGATTTCAACGATCTGCATTGCGCTCACGGGCTCGATACTGTTCGAGACCAGGTGGAGCGCGCATATCATAATTTTGTTGAGACGCGCAGCGTTGAATCAGCGCCGCCAGAGCCTGAGCAGGAAGAGCTGCCTTCACCGCCGGACCTTGATTGGCTGCGGCAAATGCAGAAAACGCGGCAGGGCGCGTTCATGGCCAATATTTATAACGCGCATATGGTGTTGTCTCACGATTCAGACTGGCAGGGTGTGTTGGGGTACTGTGAGTTCAGTTATCGCATTATCAAGCGTCGGGTGCCGCCGTGGTTTGGTGGCGTGGTGGGTGAGTGGACAGACGCCGATACGGCTCGTCTGCGAATCTGGATTTCAAAAAAATACGGTTTCTCGCCGAAAAGCGCTGACGCGGAAGACGCGATACTGGTAGCTGCTCAAGACAAAAGTTTTCACCCTGTTACTGAATATCTGGATGGCCTCGTGTGGGACAGGCAGCCTCGTGTTCGCTCCTGGCTAAAAACCTACATGGGTGCGGAGTCGTCGGCGGAAGATGCGGGTGAGCGTGCGCGGTACGAGCGCTATGTGTCTCTGGTGGGCACGATGTGGCTGATTGCTGCAATTGCTCGCGTTGTTCGCCCGCCGGTGAAGTCGGACTGCGTTTTGATTTTGGAAGGGCTGCAGGGGCTGGGCAAGTCAACCGCGCTCGAGATTCTCGGCGGCAGTTGGTTCTCGGATACGCACTTTGCTCTGGGTGAAAAAGACGGCTACCAGCAAATGCAGGGTGTGTGGATCTGTGAGCTGGCAGAACTGGATTCTTTCAACAAGGCTGAGTCGACTCGCGCGAAGCAATTTTTCGCGAGTTCTGAGGATCGATACCGCCCTGCGTATGGTCGTCGCGCTCATGCCTTTGCGCGGCAGTGTGTGTTCGCCGGTACCACCAATCAGGACAGCTACCTGAAAGACCCAACGGGCAACCGGCGCTATTGGCCGGTGTTTTGTTATCGGCTCGACGCGGTAGCGTTGGCTCGCGATCGGGATCAATTGTGGGCTGAGGCCTACCAGTTGTATTGCCTGGGTGAAAAGTGGTGGGTGCAGGAGCATGACAAGCATCTGTTTGAAGAGCAGCAGGAGGCGCGGTTCGCATCCGATGTTTGGGAAGATTTGATTGTGGAGTACCTACGCGATCCGATGAATAACGCAGAGGTTTATTTCACTACCAATGATCTGATGGCTGGGGCGTTGCGGCTTGAGCCTGCACAAATGCGCCAGCCTGAGCAAACGCGTGTAGGGCAAATCATGACGCGCCTGGGGTGGCGCAAGTCTCGGCGCGCAGTGCTTGAGAGTAGCGGTAAGCAGGTGAGGAAGTGGGTTTATGAGCGGCCGCCTGACTGGAAGGGCTGAAATGTCCAACCTGTCCAACCTGCCGCGTGGAGGTTGGACGCGCTGAAAGCCGCGTCATTACTGGGCGTGTCCAACCTGTCCAACCTGTCCAACCTTTTGCGCGCACGTGTATGTGTTTTTACATGCGCGCTGTAAGGCCGAAACGAAAACGATTAATCGTCTTGTGTGTACGAATAAGGTTGGACAGGTTGGACAGGTTGGACAAAGCCAGTAGCTATAAGGGTTTCAGAGTGTCCAACCTCGCCAAAGGTTGGACAGAGGTTGGACATAGCAGTGGGGGATAGCAATGAGCATAGGCACAACCAGAGAAAGACTTACCGCGTGGGGCCGATGGCAGCGTCACGGTCAGAACTTGGGGTTGAGTTACAAGTCGCCTGCAGAGGCGATGATACGATTGAAGCTGGGTGCAGGCGTTGGTGAACCACCAGTGTGTGACGACGATGCATTGTTTGTTGATCGTGCTATTGCTCGGCTTAAGCATCGGGATGGTGATTTGTATGAGGTGCTTTTCCTGTCTTACGTCTACAGCCTGGGTAGTAGAGAGATTGGAAAGCGCCTTCATCGAGATCACAAGTGGGCTCAGCGAATGCTGTTCAGTGCCGAGTGCTGGGTCGATGGCAGGCTGGACTTAGTGGCTGCCTAAATATTTGTTGACTGGGGCCCCGGCTTTCTGTACAAAAAGCTCAAACTGCGGTTTTACCGACTCAACAAAGCCCGGCCACTGAGCCGGGTTTTTTTATGCGCAAATCTTGTGGAGTAGATATGGGCCTGCACATGCAGCAAGCGGCGGAACAAGTCGCAGACGTGGCGCAAAAAGCTGGTAGTGGTGTCGCGGTTGCCTCTGGTGTTTGGGCTTGGGTCGGCACGAATCATCAGGTCATCAGCACCATCGTTGGGTTTATTGCTTTGCTTGTGACTATCGCGGGCATCGTATTCAACATCAGACATAAGCGCCGCGTTGAAGCCATCATGGCTGAGCAGCTTGATCGGCGCCGCCAGCAACTGAATCCAGATTCCGACATCGTTACTCCGTACCCCGGCAGCCAGCAGCAATAATAAAATCTCCATGTGTGCTGTTATTGCCCGTCCAGACGACGGGCTTTTTTAATTGCATAGGCCCTCATGCCGAAACCTTACAATCGACGTTGGCAGAAAGCGCGGCAAACTTACCTGCGCAATAACCCGTTGTGTGTTTGGCACAAGCGTGATGGCAAGGTGGTCGCGTCAAGAATCGTTGACCACATCATTCCTCATCGTAATGACATGAAACTGTTTTGGGATACCAGCAACTGGCAGGCGCTGTGCAAGTCTTGCCATGACTCGCACAAGCAGCGGCTTGAGAAGAGCGGGGTGATTCTGGGCTGCGATGAAGACGGTATTCCAACAGACCCGGGCCACCACTGGTCAAGGGGAGGGGCGGGGTAAATTCCTGGCACCTCTCTGGATGTAGACCGGCGGGTTCTCACTTTTTCTGCAAGCGGGAGTTTTGGGGAGGGGGGGAGTATCAATGTGCAGACTTAATATAGGTCAGGATTTTGAATCCTGCAAGTGACTGAGATGGGACAACGCGGACCGAAACCACTGCCCGATAATGTTCACCGGCTCAATGGTAATCCTAGTAAGAAACGCTTGGGTGCAGTTGGTGCTGGTACTGACGTTCCGGTGGAGGTGCCGGACGCACCGGAACACCTGAACAAAGCTGCGCTGGCTGAGTGGAATCGAATCAGTTCTGAGCTCTACAAACTTGGCCTGATTGCAAAAATCGATCGCGCCATGCTGGGCGCATACTGCCAGGCATTCGCTCGCTGGGCCGAGGCCGAATTGAAGATCGCCGAGCTGGGTGAAGAAGGGCTGGTGCAGAAATCGCCCAACGGTTATTTGCAATATAGCGTCTGGCTTCAGATCAGCAACCGCGCCCAGGAACAGATGAAAACCTTCGGCGTAGAATTTGGGATGACACCATCAGCTCGGGTCCGAGTTAACCCCAACCCGCAGATGGGATTGTTTGACGATGGCGAAGAAAGCGGCAACGACAAAAACCAGGGCAAGGCCAAAGGAAAGTCTGCCCGCTCGCCCGAGAGCTATTTCACGAAGTAGAGACCCGGTTACCAATTATGCGCAGCGCGTTGTTGCCGGCAGGATCGTAGCTGGCCCTCACGTTCGAGATGCCTGCGCCCGGCACTTGCGCGATTTGGAGGAGGGGCCGAAAAGGGGTTTGGTCTGGAGGGTAGACCAGGCAAAAGACGCGATCGGGTTTTTCCGTGATGTGCTTTGCTTGAATGGCGGCGACTTTGAAGGCGACCCGTTTATTCTGTTGGACTTCCAAGAGTTCATAGTTGGCTCATTGTTTGGCTGGTATGACGAAGACGGCACCCGTCGCTTTCGCGTTGCGTATATCGAGACTGGTAAGGGTAGTGGCAAATCACCGCTGGCCGCCGGCGTCGGTTTGAAAGGTCTGGTAGCAGACGGCGAAAAGCGCGCGGAAATTTATGCTGCCGCGACAAAAAAAGATCAGGCGATGATCCTGTTCCGTGATGCGGTTGCGATGGTCGATCTGTCGCCGGTACTGGCGGAAAGAATTCGGCGAGCAGGAAGTGTTGGCCACGAATGGAACCTGGCTTATCAGGAAACCATGTCTTACTTCAGGCCGATCAGTTCCGACGATGGACAGTCTGGGCCTCGCCCGCACATGGCGCTGCTGGATGAGATTCACGAGCACCGTGATGGTCGCGTTATCGAAATGCTGCGAGCTGGCACCAAGGGCCGCAAGCAGGCGATGATCTTTATGATCACCAACAGCGGTGCAAACAAACAGTCGGTCTGTTACGAGTACCACGAATACGCAGGCCAAGTGTGCGCGGGCATGGTGGAGGACGACACCTTTTTTGGTTATGTCTGCGCCCTGGATGAAGGCGATGATCCGTTCAATGACGAGAAGTGCTGGCTGAAAGCCAACCCATCGCTGGGTATAACCATCCAGAAGAAATATTTGCGCGAGCAGGTTCGTGAAGCGCGAGGCATGCCGAGCAAGGAATCGGTTGTGCGGCGGCTGAACTTCTGCCAGTGGGTGGAGGCTAACTCGCCGGCGATTAGCTATGACCACTGGATAGCTGCGCAAGACAAAGAGTTTGTTAGCAACTTCAAGGGCCGGCGTTGTTATGCAGGCCTTGATCTATCCAGCACAACGGATTTGACTTCGCTCGTGTTGTCGTTTGAACCGACAGAAGACGATCCCTACTGGCGATACCAACCTTTCTTCTGGTTGCCTGAAGAGGGTATGGCGGAGAGGGAGAAGCGCGACAAAGTGCCTTACTCGAAATGGTTGCGAGACGGGCACCTGGAAGTAACGCCGGGCCGAGCTGTTAGCAAACAGTTTGTACTGCAGCGGCTGGTGCAGTTATTTCAGCCGCTCACTATTGAGGCTCTGGCTTATGACCGGTGGCGCATTGAAGACCTGAAGGTCATGGCTGAAGAGGGTGGGTTAACACTTCCCGAGATGCACGCGTTCGGGCAGGGCTATCAGTCCATGGGCCCGGCTTACGACGAATTTGAATTGCGCTTGCTGAACGATCTGTTCCGGCATCCTGGCAATCCGGTGTTCACCTGGAATGCGGCTAACACGGTTGTTACAACGGATCCGGCGGGATCGCGAAAGCCAGCCAAAGATAAAGCCATTGGGCGGATCGATGGCATTGTTGCAGCCGTTATGGCCACTGGTGTTTCGATGAAGCGCACAGAGCAGAAAGCATCAGTTTACGAAGAGCGAGGATTGGTATGAAAAATGCGTCGCCCATCACCCGAGTGGCAACAAGTCTGGGTCGGGCCACGGCTGGCTTCTTCGGTCATTTCTTTTTTGACTTCACCGCTATCGCAGGCCTGGGCATGCTGGGGTTTGGAATCTGGCAATGGAGCCAACCGGCGGCTTATGTAACTGTTGGCTCCATAATATTTGTCAGCAGTCTTCTGGGTGCTAGGGCCAAGGCCGCGCAGTGATTATCGAGCAGATGTTTGAAAGACGGTCGCAGTCGGTAAACCCGGCGCACCCGCGCGATCCTTTATTGGCGTCGCTGTTTGGCTTGTCTGCAAATACGTCTGCGGGTGTATCCATAACACCTGATCGGGCGATGCGAATTGTGGCGGTCTATGCGGCTGTCCGGATTATTGCAGAGACCGTGGCAAGTCTGCCGCTAAATGTGTATCAGGGCCGGGATGATGGCGGCAAGGAAGTTACGCGCGCTCACCCGCTCTATCCGTTGCTGCACGACCAGCCGAACGCCTGGCAAACTTCATTTGAATGGCGGGAAATGATGGTTGGGCACGCGGCGCTTCGCGGCAATGCCTATAGTGAAATCATCCACAGTAATGGTGGAAGTGTTGAGGCTTTGATTCCGCTGCATCCCGACCGGGTGATTCCGTTCATGCCTCGTGCCGGGACAATGGCTTATGAATACGCGGCGGCTGATGGCAGGTCGCGAATTATCCTGCAAGACGAAATGCACCACTTGCGTGGCCTCTCTGCGGATGGAGTGAAGGGGTACGACCCCGTAGATTTGGCGCGTGACTCTCTCGGTCTAACGGCGGCCAGCGAGGAGTTCGGCGCGCGGTTTTTTGGAAACGGTACGGTCGCTGGTGGCTACCTCAAGCACCCGCAAACATTGAGCGAAGACGCTCAGAAGCGACTGATTAAATCGTGGGAAGAACGGCACCGAGGTCCGCAGCGTTCCCATCGCCCTGCAGTCTTGGAAGAGGGCATGGAATGGCAGGCAATCGGGATCGAGCCGGAAAAGGCTCAGTTCCTGGAAACGCGGAAGTTTCAGATTGCCGATATTGCCCGCATGTTCCGCGTGCCGCCGCACATGCTGGCGGATCTGGATCGTGCAACCAACAACAACATCGAGCACCAGTCGCTTGAATTCTTGATGCACACGATTCGGCCATGGCTGGTGCGCCACGAGCAGGCAATACGACGGGATCTATTCTCGATCGAAGACCGCCGCAAGCATTTTGCGAAATACCTTGTTAACGCCCTGCTGCGTGGCGACGTTAAATCACGGGGAACGTTCTACAAGGAAATGTTCGGCATCGGCGCAATGTCGCCAAATGATGTGCGTGAGCTTGAGGACTTGAACCCGATCGACGGCGGCGATCAATACTTCATCCAGTCAAACAACGTAGCCCCACTCACCGACCCGGTTCCCAAAGACGATGAAGACGACCTCATTAGAGCGCTCACAGACCTTGTCAAAAAGAACGGGTCTGACAGCCCTGACGCTGCTACTGACACAAGATGAGCGCTACCGTGGCCCACGGGGCGAACGAGGGGACAAGGGCGAGCGGGGCGAGCAGGGCCAGGTAGGCGCCAGGGGCGCGCAGGGTCAAGAGGGCGAGCGAGGCCCCAAGGGTTACCGGGGGTTGCGGGGAGATACAGGCGAGAAAGGCAATCACGGATCCCGCGGCGCCAGGGGCGAAGCCGGCCCTCGTGGAGTTAAGGGTGAGCCCGGACTTGGCATTGACAAGCAGCGCACTCGGATTAACAACAAGGGAAATCTCATCCTGGCGTTTACAGACGGCAGCGAAAAAGATCTTGGGCGCGTTCGAGGCGACGACGGCAACAGCCCGTCGCCAGTAATCTCCCGAATGGGTGGAGGCGGTGGAACCAACGATTTCAATTTTAAAACCGTTGTCGGGAACTACACCGTCGAAACGCGGGTCACCGTGTTGCGCGTCGACACGTCGGGCGGCGATGTCACCGTCACGGTGCCAGCGGGGCGGCGCAAGTGGCTGCATATAAAACGCGTCGGATCCGGATCGGTCACAGTGTCGACCGATACTGGTGCTGCTATTGAGGGCGAGACCAGCCGTATTCTCAATCGCGATTTGTGGGCGCTGAGAATCGCCTGGGATGCAGAACATGAAGCGTACTGGGAATTTTGATGGGCAAAGAAGTTCTACCTGATCCCCTTAACGTCAACCAGCAAATCGGAGACGTTGATGCACCGGGCGGCGCGGGCAATGTCTCTGGGTCAACGCCGCGGATTACGCTGGCGACAGACGATCTTGCTATTGCCGCTGCGATCGAGGCGCTGCGAGATAAGTATTCTCAGCACTTCAACGCAGGTCTGATTCGCCACGTTGGCGCCTCCTTAACGTCGGGGCTCGCCAGTACGCAAAGTTTTCGGCTGGCCAATCCGGCAGCCAGCGGCAAGAACCTATTAGTGCTGCAAACGTTGTTGACGCCAACGGTTGATGCAACGTTCACATTGAGCAAAAACGGCACGCTCGCGGGGCCGACAAACCACACACCATGGAACCCTATAATCGATGGTGGCGACACCACGGTAGCTGTTGCGCAGTCGCAGGCAGTCGCATTCACAGGAGCGACATCGTTGCCAGGCGGCCTCCGCACGGCGGCTAATATTACGCTGTCTCTTCCGCTCTTGGTCCTGTTGACGCCAGGGAAGAGCATCGGCGCGAGCGTAACCTACGGCACCGGCGCCACCTCGCACGTCAACATCATATACGTAGAGCTGCCGGAATGAAGATCAACTGCCCGCACTGCGGCACCAGTGCTGCACCAATCTGGGTGCGAGTAAGCGACGAAGCTCGCCCGCACTCTCCGGGCACCATAGATGTGCGTGTTATAGGCAAGCACTTCTATGAGAATCAGGTAGCGCTGGGGCCTTGTGAATTCTCCGGCGCGGTGGTGACACCAGACCAATATGAACAGCTGCAATGGCAGGAGTGATGATGAATAAGAGCATCGAAAAACGCGCATTCACCGCTGATGAAATGCGCGTTGAAACCCGCGACGACGGCAGCAAGCGAATTGTCGGCCATGCCGCTGTGTTTAACCAGTTGAGCGAGAACCTCGGCGGATTCCGCGAGCAGATTGAGCCGGGCGCCTTTGATGACGTGCTTGACGACGACGTGCGGGCGCTATTCAACCACAACCCGGATCACGTGCTGGGTCGCACTTTATCCAAGACCCTGAAAATCGAGCAGGACAAAACAGGCCTGCGTTATGAAATTGATCCGCCGGATACCCAAGCGGCCCGCGACCTGATGGTTTCCCTGGAGCGCGGCGATATATCGCAATCGTCTTTTGCCTTTTCTGTGGGCGACGACGACTGGGAGGAAAACGATGAAGGCGTGATCATCCGCACGATCAAGACTTTCAAGCGATTGTTCGATGTTTCGCCGGTTACCTATCCGGCATACCCGGATGCCGACGTGGGCTTGCGGAGCCTGGAAGCCTGGAAGCAATCACGCCGCCCGCATGAAGATCGCGGGCATAACGACAACCATGAGCAGGGAGAGGGTATGCCTATCGACATGCTCAAACGCAAATTGGATGTAGAGGTTCTTAGCTGACGCGGAGGCGTTAGCAAGAAAAGCAAGGGCCTGGTGGCCCTTTTTTTATGTCAGTCGAAAGGAGACTACTATGAGCAAGCGACTGCAAAGCCTCCGCGAGAAGCGGAGTAATCTGGTGAAAGCCGCCCGTGATGTTATTGAGCACGCGGAAGGCGAAAGCCGATCTTCACTGAATAGCGATGAGCAGCAAAAGTACGACACTATCTGGAGCGAGGTCGAAAGCCTCGGCACAGAGATCAAGCGCGAAGAAGATCTCGATGAAGCGGAGCGTCGGATGGCGGAGCGCGCTTCTCGCGAGCGCGAGGAAGGCGGTAACCGCAGTGACGAGCAGGGTGACCAGTCTGAGCGTCGAGCCGCCGCTCTGATGGGTGCCTTCCGTAGCTGGTGTGCCGAAGGTCGCATTGTGGGTCAGGCGGCACGAGAGCTGCGTGATCTGCAGGCGGATGTCGATATCGAGGGCGGTTATATCGTGCCTCCGGAACAGTTCGTGAACCAACTGATCAAGTTTGTCGACGACATGGTGTTTATCCGTCAGCGGGCCACGGTCATTCAGGTGCCTTCGGCGCAGTCACTCGGCGCGCCTTCGCTCGATACTGACCCTGCTGATGCAGACTGGACTTCGGAGCTGGATACCGGCAGCGAAGATTCGGCGATGGCCTTTGGTAAGCGATCGCTGCATCCGCACCCGCTGGCCAAGCGCATCAAAGTCAGCAACAAGCTCTTGCGCGTTGCCACCATGAGCGCCGAAAACCTGGTACGTGAACGCCTGGCGTACAAGTTCGGCATCACTGAGGAAAAAGCCTTCCTCACCGGTACCGGAGCAGGTCAGCCTCTGGGCTTGTTCACCGCGTCAAACGACGGTATTTCCACTGGGCGCGATGTGTCTGAAGGCAATACGGCAACATCCATAAAGTTCGATGGACTGATCGAGGCGAAGTACACCCTCAAGGGCCAGTACCATCCGAACGCGGCGTGGATGTTCCACCGCGATGCACTCAAGCAGCTCGCCAAGCTCAAGGATGGTGAGGGTCAGTACATCTGGCGTGAGAGTGTTCGCGCTGGCGAGCCAGATCGCCTTCTGGGGCTGCCGTTCATCATGAGCGAGTACGCGCCTAACACGTTCACTACCGGTAAGTACGTCGGCATTCTCGGCGACTACAGCAACTACTGGATTGCCGATTCTCTGGCCATGCAGTTGCAGCGCCTTGTGGAGCTGTACGCTGAAACCAACCAGGTGGGTTTTATAGGTCGCCGCGAGCTGGATGGCATGCCGGTGCTCGAAGAGGCCTTTGTTCGCGTCAAGCTGGGTTAAAGCAAGCCCGATCCATTAGTAGCGCGCGGCTTAGCCGCGCGCACTTAACAAGACAAATGGGACAAACAGGAGAAACATCATGAACCTGTCCAAAAATACGAAGCTTGTGCTGGTCAGTCTTGCTGCCGCCAGCGCCGGTACCGCCATCAACTCCGCCAGCGTCGACATGCAGGGCTTTGACGGCGTTGTGTTCTTCGGGTCATTCGGTAAGGCGAACGCGAGCAATTTTGCAAACGCTGCGCAGTCAGATGACGACACGACCTTTACCGACCTGGCTGGCACCAAAGTCGCGCCTGGTGATGACGACGATTCCTTTCTGATCGACATCTATCGCCCGGGTAAGCGCTACGTGCGCTGCGAGATAGACCGCGGCGGCGCGAATACAGCCACCGGCGACATCTACGCCTTGCTGTACGGTGCTCGCAACATGCCTGTCACGCACGGCAGCACCATCGATGCTGAAACGCATGTGTCACCCGCCGAAGGGACTGCCTGATCAGTCTCCGTGACTGATCATCCCTTTTCATAAATCTGGAGATGAAACATGACCAGTAGCAAAGTGCGCATGCTGCAAGGCGGTGACGCGCAGCAAGTTGATAAAGGTGGCAAGTTCGGTCGGATCGGCGGCGCCACGATTACGGTGGGCACAGAAGCGGCCAACGTAATTAACGTTGCGATTCAGCTGGAGCAGCCCAATGGCGACGCCCTGGACGAGTTCGGCTATGTCACGGCCTACCTGTCGGACGATTCCGGTGGCGACGGCGTGGCGGGCACGGCACCCAGCGGCACGGTGGTCATCGGCACGGACGGAGCGATTATCGGTGAAATCACGGCGAAAAAGGTTCTGCTGCTGCAGTCCGAGGCCGACGGTGACATCGATATCAACATCACCGAGACCGGTGCCGACACCTGGTATCTGGTCGTGATTCTACCGAGCGGTGTCAAGGTTGTGTCCGACGCCATCACCTTTGCTGCGTAACGGGTGCTGATATGGCCGTAACAGCGAAAAAACTGACCAGCACCGGCGTAGTAAACAGTAGCAACGCCAGGGTGCTGGGTGTCCACATCGAGGCGACAGGAGTGGCCGGCAGCGTCACTCTCAAGGATGGTGGTGGTAGCGGCACCACCAAACTGGATATCGGTCTGGCGGCTGCGGCCGGTAATCACTACGTACCGGTTACCGGCGGCGGCATCGACTTTGCCACTGATGTCCACGCCATCCTTGCCAACGTTACCTCGATCACTGTGATTTACGAGGATTTGTGATGCGAGTCAAAATGATCAAAACCGATGCTGGCCCCGATGGCAGTTACACGCAGGGCCATGAATATACCGTGTCTAACGAAAAGGCGCAGGAACTGTTCGGTGCTGGCGCTGCTGTGCCTGTGAAGAGTGCGGCAGTTGAGCGGGGCGTTTCCCGGGAAGCGGAAGCGGCGGAAACCCAGCAAGGCGTTGGCGGCAGCGGCCAGAAAAAAGTTACACCCAAGAAGCGGGCCGCGCGGAAGCGCAAGGCTGAGTCTAAGCGCCCGGGCGGTAACAGCCTCTGATGCGCCTGGATGGATGGTCGCTTTCCACGGTGGAGGCTCCTGCTGAGGAGCCGGTCACCACTGCGGAGGCGAAAGATCACGCGCGCATTGATATTTCCGACGACGACACTTTGGTCGACGCGATGGTCGAGTCGGTTCGCCTGCACACCGAGGATTTTCTCGGGCGCGCCCTGGTTACGCAAACGCTGTCGCTGCAGCTGGATCGCTTCCCGGAAGTAATCGAATTGCCCCGGCCGCCGCTTCAATCGGTGTCGTCCATCACCTATGTGGATGCTGACGGAGCGACGCAGACGCTGGCGGCGTCCAAGTACAGGGTGGACAATAAGTCTGCGCCTGCGCGTGTTACGCCGGCCTGGGGTGAGGTGTGGCCGTCTACCCGCGCGGTAACCGGGGCTGTGACCGTGCAGTTTGTGGCCGGGTATGGCGCCGCAGCCGATGTGCCGCAGCGTATCAAGCACGCCATTCTGATGGCGTTCGGGCATCTGTATGAGAACCGCGAGGATGTATCAGTGGGCGTCCAAGGGCACAAACTGCCACAAAATTCTCAGTGGCTGCTCTGGCCTCTGCGGGTTAAGTGGTTTCAATGATACGCGCTGGCAAATTCCGCAACCGCATTACAATCCAGAATTTCACCACCACCCGTGATGCGATCGGCGCGGAGGTAAAGAGCTGGGCCACGTTCGATGCGGTGTGGGCGGCTGTAGAGCCACGGTCTGGACGTGAGCTGTTCAACGAGCAGTTCACTGGCGAGGTGGATACGCTGATCCGCATTCGGTACCGCAGCGGCATCAACGAAAAGATGCGCATTGTTTGGGGTAGCCGCACCTACCAGATCAAGGCGGTGCTGGATCAGCAGGCGCGCCACAAAGAACTGCACCTGATGTGCCGCGAGCTGAACCCGGAGGATAGTTGATGGCTGCGAAGTCGCTGAATATTGGCTCGCGCCGGACGAACCCTGCCGGCTTTTCCGGTAGCAGCAGTCAGGGTTTTCGTATCGAGGGTTTTGATGATGTTTATAAAACGCTCAATCGCCTGTCTGACAAGGAGCTGCGCAAAGTAGCCCGTGGCATGCCGAATGCGGCTGCCGCCATGTTGCGCAAGGAGATCCGTGACGAGGCTCCGAAAGTCTCCGGCAACTTATCCAAGGCCATCAAGAACCGGCCTGCATCCGGCGAGGGGAACGATTTCGTCGCGCACGTGTATGTGGAAACCGGCAAGCGTGCGCAGAACGATGGCTGGTACTGGCGGCTTGTGGAGTTCGGTACTGCCGCTCACGAGATCAAGCGCCGGCTTAAGAAGGGCTTGAACATTGGGGGCGGAGTGTTTCGGGGCAGTGCCCAACACCCAGGCAAAGCGGCCCAGCCATTTATTCGCCCAACCATCGACAGAAACAAGGCTCGCATTCCCGGGGCGATGGCGGACTACGCTCGCAAGCGCTGGGACAAAGCCGTTAAAAAGGCGCGCCGATGACGGCCAGTGCAGAGAAAGTTATCTACCACCTGCTAAGCAATGCCAGCGGCGTAACGAATCTGGTGAGCACCCGCATCTATCCAGCGGTGCTGTCGCAGGGAGCGGCATTTCCGGCGGTCAGTTACTTCCGGGTGTCGGGTAACCGCCACTGGTTGATGGGTAGCGACGCGGGCATCGTGCACCAGCGTATGCAGGTGTCCAGCTGGTCGCAGGGCGTCGAAAATTACCTGCAGGCTGACCAGGTGGCGCAGGAAGTACGCAAGGCCCTGCAGCGCCAGCGCGGCACCATTAACGGCGTAGAGGTGATCGACATTCTTCAGGATGGCGACGGCGCCATTATTTTCGAAGACGAGATCGAGGTGTATCAAGCGATCTCCGACTACCAGGTAATTTACCGAGAGTAACGTTATGGCAAAGGTTGTTCTGACTGACGCGCTTCTCGCCTTTGACGGCGTGAAATTTTCCGACACGGCTAACGAAGTCGCGGTCGATTACGCAGCCGAATCTCTGGACGGCACGGTATTCGGTAACGACACCCGCGTGCGTTGCGGCGGCTTGTTCACTGCGGCCATGAGCGCCTCCGGCTTCTTTCAGGCGGAAGATCCGGACAAGGCCTTCTTTCAATCCATGGGCGCCGCCGGCAAGGTGATGACCGCGGCTGCCACGGCCACCGAGGGCGACATTGCCTACACGCTGGCGGCCATCATGGGCTCTTACCAGCCTATCGATAACGAGGTGGGCGAGCTCGCCGGCTTTTCAATGAGCGTTGGTGCCACCGACAAG
>TARA_R100000687_G_scaffold77885_1_pt1 | contig 23818 bp, 23 predicted proteins | sample TARA_R100000687 | Tara Oceans TARA_R100000687 (sample SAMEA2622685) | marine metagenome | biome: marine biome (ENVO:00000447); feature: mesopelagic zone (ENVO:00000213); material: "saline water (ENVO:00002010), including plankton (ENVO:xxxxxxxx)" | depth 600 m
TAAACCCAAACCCCGAAGTACACTGTGCTTCGGGGTTTTTTATGGCCCGCAGCAGCGGCGTTACACAGGCGCTGACCTACGCTCACACCCGGGTGAAGCAAAAACCGAACCCCGACGCACTCACGTGCGCCGGGGTTTTCCTGTCGATTGCGGGGGACGGCGCTCAGGCGTTCCGCGCTGTTTGTTGACGGGAACGCCGCCGGCCTCCCAGTAGAACCAGTCCGGTAGCGAGCAGGGCGAGAACCCCGGGTTCGGGTACTGCGCGTGAGGATCCGCTGATGCGCAGCGTAAAGCTGCTCTGGTTGCTGGCGTCGAAGGTGACCGGGTCAATGAAGTAGGTCACGTTGAATTTCGCCAGGTCCTCGATTTCGCCAGCGCCCGCGAGGCAGGGCCCGGAGGGGACCTCGGTGCACACCGGAATGTCTCCTGCCTGTCGGCGCAATTCCGCCTCGACGTCCGCAATGCTGTCGTACTGTACGCCCTCGTTGCCGGAAGCGAGTGTTACGACATTGCCGTCCGCGTCCAGGCCCCGGTTCATGATCCATTTGCCCGTGGCACTGTCGTAGTGGGCCATCAATATGGCATCGGTCAAGGGGTTGCCGTCGTCATCGTAGAAATAGCCATCCGGGGCCATTGAGTACGACAGCCAGTCGCCGAAAAGGGCTTCATAGCCATACTGGTCACCAAACAGTCCGGTGCTTTGGAACAGGTCTTCACCCATAAGGCTGACACCGAAGCCGCTGCGCTCGCCACTGAAATAGCCCCTGAGGCGCCCGCGTTCTTCGTCTTCACCGAAAAGCCCCTGGGAAAACAGGGCGCTGAATTCGCTGTTTTTGGGGCTGCTGCCGAAGTCAACGAAGCTCAACCCATCGCCGGCGGTCGAGGCGATGAAGTCACTGCCGATACCAAAGCCCAGACTGATGTTGAATCCGTCCAGCGCGCTGCCGGTGTTGTTTCCATACTTGGAGAACACCTTGTAGAGTCCATCATTGCCATCTGCCAGTGTGCCGTCGCTCAGGTTGAACACCAGGTCAATAGGCTCGAAGCCGGTACGGTCAAGTTTGAAGCGCTTGCCGCTCTGGAAGGGCCCATTACAGGTGGAGTCGCCAGCGGCCATGATGCAGTTGTCCACCGGTGACGTTGAGTCTTCGGTGGGTGCGTCGCTCACGACTTTCAGGCCGGGTGCTGCACCTTCATCGAGGTCGTACTTGATATAGCCGCTGCTGGTCGCGCCACTGCTGGTTGGCGAGGTATCGTAAATCGTACTGAAGTAGTTTCCATCAGCGTCGGGCCCTGAACCGGCGACATTGCCGAGGTCCCAGCTGTCTATTGCGGCACCAAATGCGGCGCTTGAGGTGATTCCTGCAATCGCCACTGCGAGCGATGACTGCAGAAAGTGGTGCATCATTTTCATAGTCGTTCTCCTGAACGTTGTCTGTGCAGTTGTGCTGCTGTGGCGCCAAAAGAACCTGTGCTGCGCCAACGGCGAAGGCACAGCAGGGTTCGTGCCATTACATTAGAAATAACTAAATATTAAATAGTTATAAAGCGTTTGCCGGGCGTGTGGGTGTGCCCAACGTGGGACGTCGGCCCTTTTGTGTAAAAAAACCTGACGCAGCCTGTGTGCCCGGCAGAAGTCACTTCCCGACAGTGGCCATGCGCAGGAATGCGCAGAAAATCCGTGTAATCATGGGCTCGACCCCGGCGATAATGATTATCGCTTTCCTTGTTGCGGAGCCAGACGCCACCATGTCATTACCTCGATACCTGCTACTGCTTTTCCTGTTCGGTGCTACGACGGCGGGGGCCAGTGAAATCGTCGTGAAGGTCCGTAATCTGCCTGAGACGGGGACCCTGGTCCTGCAGGTGTACGATGATCCCAATGCTTTCGGTGTGTTCCGTCGCCCCGCGCGGGAGCAGCGGTATGAGATACGCGTCGGGCAGGAATACCGCATTACCGATGCGCCGTCGGGCGCCATTGCGGTGCTGGTTTACCTTGATGAAAACAACAACCGGGCGCTGGATCGGAACTTTATTGGCATTCCCCGCGAGCCAGTTGGCCTGTCGAACAATTATCAGCCCAAAGGGCCGCCGAGTTTTCAGCGAGCCGCGTTCACCGCGCAGCCGGATAGCAGGATTGACCTGGACATCGCCCTCTTTGCAGTGCTGGGTGAGACCGGGCAGTGGGGCGTGGGTCTGGGCGCGATTGGCCGCAGCAGCCCCTATGTCGGCTCCGATACCAACGTTATTCAGCCAATTCCTGCGATAACCTATTTCGGCGAGCGCCTGCAGTGGGTTGGGCCCAACCTGCGCTTCGGCGTGTGGGGCGGCGATGACCTGCGGCTGGCGCTGACAGGGTCCTACCGTGTGGGCGCTTACGAGGAGAGTGACAGCGCTGCGCTCAAAGGGCTGGGCGATCGCGAGAGCACCCTGATGGGGGGCCTCGCACTGGTTTACGAAGGCGCCCGAGGCTTCACCCTGGATCTGGGTTACGAGCACGATCTGCTCGACCAGATCGGAGGTGGGTCCGTTGTGGCGCGCCTGTCGCGCGGCTTCCAGTTCGGAAATTTGCGTCTCACACCGGGTATAGGCGCAAACTGGATCAGCGGGGGGTTGGCCAATCACGATTTCGGTGTGCCGGCTGCTGCGGCCACGGCAAGTCGGCCGGCCTATCACCTCAGCGACACCTTCACCGCTGAAGTGGGGCTGGGCGTGTTCTATGAATTCACAGAAAACTGGCGCGCGGTGTTCAATGTAGCGCTGGAACAACTCGGTAGCGACATCACAGACAGCCCGATTGTCGATACCGATCAGGTGATCAAGGGCTTCGCCGCTATCACCTACACCTTCTGATTCCCTAGAACAGCGTGGCGACCTGATAGACCAGGAAGGCCGCCACGTAGGCCAGCACGAAGTACGCGCCAAACATTTTCAATGCCAGAGTGCCGGAGCGCGCCTCTTTCGACAGGATAGCCATTGTCGACACGCATTGCAGGGCAATGGCGAAAAACACCAGCAGGGCCAGGCCCGAAGCGACGGTGAGATCACTGTTCTGGATCTGCTCGACCAGAGGCACCATGTTTTCCTCGGCGCCCTCGATACCGAAAATGGTGCCCAGTGTGCCTACGAACACCTCGCGGGCCAGAAAAGAGGTCAGGATGGCTACGCCGTAGCGCCAGTCGAGACCCAGGGGCGCAAACAGCGGCTCTATCAAACGGCCCAGATGGCCCAGCCAGGATTGACCGAGGTCGGTGCCAAAGTTGGGGAAGTAACCCAGTACCCAGATCACGAGTGTCACCGTGAAGATGATTTTTCCGGCCTTCACCACGAAGTGCTTCGCGCGGTTGAAGGCGTTGCGCAGCAGCGGCTTGACCCCCGGCAAGCGGTAAGGGGGCAGCTCGAGGACGAAGGGCAGGTCGTCGAACTGGTCTTTTCGTGCGCGGGATACCACGCCGGTGATGATCAGCGCCGTCAGCATGCCGAAAAAATAGATACCGAACATGGCCAGTCCCTGCCACCCCACCAGCCCGCCGAGGAGCGTGTCACCCGGTATGAAGGCGGCGATCAGCAGGGCGTAGACGGGAAGGCGAGCCGAGCAGGGCATCAGCGGTATGGCCATGTAGGTGAGCAGGCGCTTACGCGGGGAGTCCACCGCCCGGGCTGCATAGATACCCGGAATGGCGCAGGCGACGCCGGACAGCATGGGTACAAAGCTCTTGCCGGTCAGTCCGAAATAGCGCAGCGGCTTGTGGCAGATCAGCGTGGCCCGCGCCATGTAGCCGGAATCCTCCAGCAGGCCGATCACAAACGTCAGGACAAAAATCTGCGGCACGAACACGAGAAATGCCCCGATGCCGCTGAACAGCGCGTCGGCGGTAAAATCCTGCAGCACCTGACTGCCGATCAGCGGCACGATCCCGTCGGCAATCCACGCCAGTGAAGCCTCAATGGCATCCATGGCCGGTGTCGACCAGGTGAAGATCGACTGGAACAGCAGGTACATGATCCCGAAGAAGGCAAAACCGCCGGTCAGGGAGTGCAGGAAGAAAGCATCCAGTCGATTCTGCGTGCGTACCAGCACATCGCCGCGCGGTCCGAGGCGTTGCGCCAGTTGGTGAGCGGTGCCCCGGAGGATCTCGTCCGGTGTACCGGTGAGGTGTGGCCGCTGCCGCGGCCTGTCTGCCGTGCGCGTTGCCCTGATGTGCTCGGAGATCTCCGCCAGCCCCTTGCCGGAACGCGCCGAGATAGGCAGCACCCGGGTGTGAATCGCAGCCTCCAGCGCCGGCAGGTCAATACTCAGATTGTTCGCTTCCAGTACGTCGATCATGTTGGCCAGCACGGTGACCGGCTTGTCATGCAATTCGCACTCACGGATAACCTGCAGGGTGAAAAACAGGCTTTTTTCCAGTCGCGTGGCATCGATCAGGCACAGTACATGCTCGACGTCGGCATCAGCGAGGGCCTTTTCGAACTGCGCCACCGCCACCTTTTCCTCTGCGGAAATCGCTTTCAGGGAGTAGGTACCGGGAAAGTCGACCAGATACACATCATCCATACCCTGCAACTTGCCACTGGCGACATCGACGGTTATGCCGGGGAAGTTTGCAACCTTCTGCGACAACCCGGTGAGGCGGTTGAACAGCATGCTCTTGCCCGAGTTGGGGCTGCCAATCAGCAGGACCTTGGTCACGGCCCGGTGCTCTCTACAAGAATGTGATCCGCAATCTCGTCATCCAGCGAATAAATGGTGTTGTTGACGCGGTAGACCTTGGGAGCACCGAAGCCCGGGGATTGCAGGCAGGACACCCTTTCGCCGGGGTAGAAGCCAAACTCCATAAGGCGTACCTTGTAGGCCTCTGCCAGCAGGTCGTCGTAGCCGGCGATAGCACAGTGTTCCCCGCGGCGCAGTGACCACAGCGTTTTCGGCGCCCCCGGGGGCTGCGTTTTCTTCATTGGCGGTGTCACCCGAGTATGATGGGGAGTGGTTGGCAAAACGTCAGTGCGCGCACCATAACGCGAATGATTCCCATTTGGAAGGCTTTTTCTCAGCGACGTGCCGGGTATTATGTAGGGGCCGCGCTATTATACTCCGCGTGTTGGCGAACCGGTGCCGGAATTTCTCTGCGGGCCGGGAGCGTTGCCACGTGTTTACTGTCATCCTGGTGCACTTGTGAGGAGTTCAAAAATGTCCGACGTGTCAGAGCAGGAACTGCGGGAAAACTTTGATCACTTTGACCGCAATGGCGACGGTAAGATTGAGCTGAAGGAGTTTGCGGCCTTGCTGGAAGGGCTGGATGCCCTCGAACCCGGGGAAGACCCACAGGTCGGGTTCCAGGCCATCGACAGCGATGGCAGCGGCGTCGTTGAGTTTGATGAGTTTGTCGCCTGGTTCCAGGACCGCTAGGCGCGCCACCCACAGCGCAGCAAGCTCCGGCAACTCGCCGCGTGAACCGCTACACCCGAGGTGCGACACTGCATGGCAGAACAGGACACACTGCAGATCAGCGCAACGCTGGCCGTACCGCTGGCCGAGGTTGAACTGCATGCGATTCGGGCACAGGGTGCCGGGGGGCAGAACGTGAACAAGGTCTCCACCGCCATACACCTGCGCTTCAATGCTGTGGCGTCTTCCCTCCCCGAAGACTGTATCGCCGCGTTGCTTGCCTGCCGCGACAGCCGAATTTCGGAGGAAGGGATTGTTACCATCAAGGCGCAGCGTTTCCGCAGTCAGGCGAAAAATCGCGAGGACGCCCTGGCGCGCCTTGCCGAGTTGATCGCCGAATGCTGCCGTCCGCGCAAAGCGCGCAGGCCGACGAGGCCCACCCTCGCATCCAGACGCAGGCGTCTGGACAAGAAGCAGCAGCGCGGCACCCTCAAGGCCCAGCGCCGCCCCGTCAGGCGGGGAGACGAATAATACCTTTCCTGCGTCGACCGCGTATGTGGGCAGTTTCAACCAACCGCCGCGACCGTCACCGGTTACCGTCATTGTATCGGGCGTTGGCTGCCTCGTTGCTGATGGCGGGGATGGCCGTGATGGCCGCCGAGCCCAGCGCCACGCCGGCCACGGAAGCCTCCCGTTTCCAGCGTCTGGTAGAGCAACTGGCGGCTGACGAGGCCGGTCGGCAGCAGTTTGCGGATATCGCGCTGATGGAGCTGGCCGAGGTGCTGCTCGCGGAGGCGGCACTGGCGCGGCGCCAGGCCGCAGAAGGGGAAGCCGGCGCTCGCAGCCCGCTTGGCTGGGCGGTCGCGGTGGAACAGTACGCGGGCGAGGTGCTGCGCCTGCAGCGTGCGGTGCAGGCAAACACGCCGGTCCAGCTGCGGATGCCGCCGCTGGCGGACCCGGCGATACAGGTGGGCGCTGCCAGCGTTATGCTCAGTCACCCGCGCCGAGACCAGCAGGGGGTACTGGAGGCGCGTATTGCCTCGGCGTTCTGTGCAAACAATGACTGTGCCCGCGTGTTGGCGCCCACGACGGCGCCGCAGGCCGCCAAACAGGAACCGATACCCATCACGGCAGAGACGCCGGAGCCTACATGGAGTTTCACGCGCGATGGCAACGTCTGTGCACAGCGCGGATTGCGCGTGGAATTCCCGCCGCCCGCGGAGCGCGCGGGCAGTCGGCTGATGGATGAGCGTGCGCTGTGTCAGCAGCTCTTCGCCGAACTGGGCAACCTGGCGCTGGAACTGCGCTGGCAGATGCGCCAGGGCGTGACGCTGGAGTGGTCCGCGATGGTGAGCACGTCGCTGCCGCAGCGCACCGATCACGCACTACTGCTCAACAGTGCCGGTGATACCCTGCTCATTGCGCTGCCGCTGCTGCACGGTACCCCCGGCCTATTGTACGTGTTGTTGCCCTGGCTCGCCGCCGAGGTGGGCAGTGGGCCCCCGGCAGACATCACCCTTGACGCGGTCAAGCTGGGCTGGACAGCGCCCGCTTCGCGTTGACCCTAGCGGTCGCTGCGCGCCCTGGCAAACGCCGCGGCGAGAGCCGTTGAGGGTTCTGCACCCTTGCTGGCAGCCTTGCGCGTGGCGTTGCCCCGCGCGGCTGATTTTGGCCCGGCGCCTCGCGGTTCCTGCCGCCGCCCGCCCGGTTGGCGTGCAGCGTCCTGCGCCTTGTCGTTGAGGCGCATGCTCAGGGCAATGCGCTTGCGCTCCAGGTCCACTTCCATGACTTTCACTTTCACCACGTCACCGGCCTTTACCACCTCATGCGGATCCTTGATGAAGCGGTCAGCGAGAACCGATATGTGCACGAGGCCGTCCTGGTGGACGCCGATATCCACAAAGGCCCCGAAATTGGTCACGTTGGTCACTGTGCCCTCCAATACCATGTCTGGCTTCAGGTCGGCAATTTTCTCGACGCCGTCCTGGAAGCTCGCCATGCGGAACTCCGGACGGGGATCGCGCCCCGGTTTGTCCAGTTCTCGGAGAATATCGAGCACCGTCGGCAGGCCCACCTGTTCGGTGACGTAGTCGCTGGGCCGCACGCTGCGCAGGAATGCGGAGTCCCCAATCAGGCTGGACAGGGATCGCTGCTGGCGCTCCGCAATGCGCTCGACCAGCGGGTAGGATTCGGGGTGCACGGCGGAGGCATCAAGCGGGTTGCTGCCGTTGTTGATGCGCAGGAAGCCCGCCGCCTGCTCAAAGGTCTTCTCGCCGAAGCGCGGCACCTGCAGCAGGTCCCTGCGGCTGGCGAAGCTGCCTGCCTGGTCGCGCAGCGCCACAATGTTGTTGGCCAGATTCTGGTTCAGGCCCGATACCCGTGCCAGCAGCGGCACCGACGCTGTATTCACGTCCACCCCCACGGCGTTCACACAGTCCTCGACGACGGCGTCCAGCTGGCGTGCCAGCTGGACCTGGCTGACGTCATGCTGGTACTGGCCGACACCGATGGATTTCGGGTCGATTTTCACCAGTTCGGCCAGTGGGTCCTGCAAGCGCCGGGCAATGGATACAGCGCCGCGTATGGTCACGTCGAGGTCGGGGAACTCCCGTGCAGCGAACTCCGAAGCGGAGTAGATGGAGGCGCCGGATTCGTTCACCATGACCTTGCGGCAGTTCAGCTCGGGGTGTTCCTGCAGCAGGTCGCCGACAAACTTGTCGGTCTCCCGGCTGGCGGTACCATTGCCGATGGCGATGAGTTCGACCCCATGCTTCTGTATCAGCCGCAGCAGTTCCGCGCTGGCCTCGCGCGTGCGCTTTTGCGGCGGGTGGGGAAACAGTGCGCCGTGGTCCACCACTTTGCCTGTGGCATCAACAACGGCCAGTTTCACGCCGGTGCGCAGACCCGGATCGAGCCCGATCGTGACATGGGCTCCCGCGGGGGCTGCCAGCAGCAGGTCCTTCAGGTTGCGGGCGAAGACGCCAATCGCTTCCTGCTCGGCGCGCTCCCGCAGCTGCGTGAGCAGGTCCGTCTGCAGGTGGCTGAGCAGTTTGACCCGCCAGGTCCAGCGCACGCTATCCGCCAGCCAGCGATCAGCGGCGCGTCCGGCGTCGCGAATCGACCAGTGATCCGCGATCATGGCTTCGCAGGGGTGTGCATCTCCCGGCTTTTCTTCCGGGTCGAGCAGCAGGTCGAGCTGCAGGAAACCTTCATTGCGTCCGCGGAACATGGCCAGTGCCCGGTGCGAGGGCGTGGTTGCCAGCGGCTCTGTGTGTTCGAAGTAGTCGCGGAACTTGGCGCCCTCGGCTTCCTTGCCGGGCACCAGGCGGGAAGCTAGCAGGGCGTTCTCCAGCAGGAAGCTGCGCAGGCGCGCCAGCAGGTCGGCATCCTCTGCAAAGCGTTCCATCAGAATCTGCCGCGCACCGTCGAGAGCCGCCTTGATATCGGCAATACCCTGATCCGGGTTCAGGTAGGATTCGGCGAGTGCCTCGGGGCTCTGCTGCGGATCCGCGAGCAGTGCCTCTGCCAGCGGTTCCAGGCCCGCCTCCCGGGCAATCTGCGCCTTGGTGCGGCGCTTGGGTTTGTAGGGCAGGTAGAGATCCTCGAGACGGTTTTTGGTGTCGGCCTCCAGCAGCGCCTGTTCCAGCGCAGGGTTGAGCTTGTCCTGCTCGGCAATCGATTTGAGAATCGCTGCCCGACGCTCGTCCAGTTCCCTGAGGTAGCGCAGGCGTTCATCGATGTGGCGCATCTGCGTGTCATCCAGCCCGCCCGTAACCTCTTTCCGATAGCGTGAGATGAAGGGCACGGTGGCGCCGTCGTCCAGCAGGCCGATGGCGGCGCTGATCTGGCTTTCATTGACGGCGAGTTCTTCGGCGATACGCTGGGAAATGCTCTTGCTCATGGTGTCCGGTGCGGTCCTGTAGTGTCGCGGCGCGCCATTATGCGTGACCCCGGCGCTGAAAACGATCTGGTTTTTTTCGTCGTTTTGTGCGTGACTGGCCGGGTGGGTACAGAGGAAAACCCGATGAAAATCCTGCACATCCTGCGTCACGCCAAGTCCGATTGGGGGGAGCCGGGTCTCGCCGACCACGACCGGCCACTGAACGTCCGAGGCCTGCGTGACGCTCCCCGCATGGGTGCGGCATTGCAGCGGCAGCTGGCGCCCATGGGTATCCATGCCAGCACGGCGCGGCGCGCGCAGATGACCCTGCAGGGACTGTGTGCGGGCTGGCCCGGACTGGCCGCCGCATCACACCGCAGCGAACCGGATCTGTACACCTTTAGCGCAACCGACCTGCTGGCCTGGTTACGCGCTCGTCCCGACGACGAGGAGCAGCTGTTCCTGATCGGGCACAACCCGGGTCTGACCGATCTGGCCAACCAGCTGCTGCCGGCGCTGCGGTTGGGCAACCTGCCGACGGCGGGCTATCTTCGCATGCAGCTGCCTGTGCAGCACTGGGCGTCCGTGGGCGACGCCGCCGGGACCCTGCAGCAGCAACTGTTCCCCAGGGACCTGCCGCCGGGCGGTTAGCGGCGTCCGTGGGCTGACGTGTAGTCGATGTCAGGGCCGACGGGCACCACGCCGGTTGGATTGATGTTGCGATGCGACGCGTAATAGTGGGTTTTGATGTGGTGGAAATCCACCGTGTCCGCCACGCCCGGACGCTGGTAGATGTCGCGGATGTACCCCGGCAGGTGCCGGTAGTCCTCGAGCCGCTGCCGGTTGCACTTGAAATGCCCGTGGTACACCGCGTCGAAGCGGATCAGCGTGGTGAACAGGCGAATGTCCGCCTCGGTCAGGGTGGCGCCGGTCAGGTACCGCTGGTGCGCAAGATGTGCATCAATGTGATCAAGCTCCTCGAACAGGGCATGGTAGGCCTCTTCGTAGGCCTGCTGTGTGGTGGCAAAGCCGGCGCGGTATACGCCGTTGTTGATGGCGGGGTAAATGCGCGCGTTCCAGTCGTCAATGGCGGCGCGCTCGGACGGGCCATACAGGTCGAGCGTGTTCCCGGTGATGTCGTTGAAGGCGTTGTTGAACATGCGAATGATGTCAGCGGATTCGTTGCTGACAATGGTATTGCGTTCGCGGTCCCAGAGTACCGGCACCGTTACCCGCCCGGTGTAGGTGGGGTCCGCCCGGGTGTAGACCTGGTGGTGGAAGTCGGCGCCGCCCACCTTGTCGCCGGTGCTGCCTTCGTCGCGATGGAAGGTCCAGCCGTTCTCCAGCATGAGGGGGCTGACCACTGACACATCAATGAGCGCTTCCAGACCCTTCAGCGCCCGCACAATCAGCGTTCGGTGGGCCCAGGGGCAGGCGAGGGATACGTACAGGTGATAGCGCCCGGATGCGGCGGCAAACCCGCTGTCTCCCGTCGCGCCCGCCGCGCCGTCGGGGGTGACCCAGTGCCTGAACCGGGCGCTCTCGCGGACGAAGCGCCCCTCGTTGCTGTCGGTGTCGTACCAGACGTCCTGCCATTGCCCGTCAACCAGCATACCCATTGCATTGCTCCTGTCGTGTTTGCTCAGAGGCAGTGTGCATTCGAAGGGCTGCTTTTAAAATCGCATATTATTGGCAAAATCTTTCGAGAAAATAGAATTTAAACAGGCTTTATGCCCCATTCCGGCCTTCCTGGCAGAATAATTCAGCGAGGTGGCGCGCTGCGGGGCCGGCACAGTCGGGGTCGGCAATCGTCAGGTACAAGGTCGCGTGGCGGCGGGCTCCCTGCTCCAGCGGCAGTGCCTCCAGCTCGCCTGCGTCCAGGGCGGTTGAGATGCGCGTGCGCGGTAGCCAGGCGAAACCGAGTCCACGGCTGACAAGCTCAATGGATGTGGCCACGTGGCTTACGGTCCAGCGCTGTTCCGCGCCCAGCCATCCGGCGTCGGTGCGCCGGTCCTGGGCGGAGTCGCGAATGACGATTTGTCGCTCCCGCGCCAGATCCTGCAGCGTCAACGTGCGGCCCAGCGCATGCAGAGCGTGCCCGCGCGCCGCGACGGCAACGAATTCCGCCTGCATGACGGGTTCGCCCAGGTAGCCCGCGGGAACCGAACTGGCAATCAGTAACCCGACTTCGCCCCGCAGCAGGCGTTCTGCGCCACCGGAAAGGACAGTCTCGTACAGTGCAATCCGGGTATTGGGATAGCGTTGCGAGAACGCCGCCATAACCTGTGCCAGCTGTGCCGTGGGGTACAACTCATCCACTGCCAGATGAATCTCCGCCTCCGTACCCTGCGCGAGGCTGCTGGCGACGTCCTCCAGCTGGGCCGCCTGTGCCAGCAGCTGCGAGGCCCGGCGCAACATCAATGTGCCTGCCTCGGTAAGCTGCGCCTTGCGGCCCACGACTTCCAGCAGCCTGACGCCCAGCTGATCCTGCAGTTTGTGCACCGCGTGATTGATGGTTGACTGGCTCTTGTGGATGGCCGCGGCAGCCTGGGCGAATCCGCCGTGTTCGATCACGGCCTGCAGCATGCGCCACTGTTCAAGTGTTGTGCGGTTCACGTCCAGACCTTTCTGTATTATCGAAATTAACAGGCGAAATAATGCAATTTATTTTCGTAAATAACGAGCTTAATCTGCGCCAACAGTCACCGGGAGCAATGTGTATGAAAGAACGTTCGGTACAGGAACTACGCCGGGCCACGCCTGCCCAGGATGGAGACGGCGTGGCGATCCAGCGGGTGACCGGCATGCGGCATGCGGCGATGGACCCGTTTCTCATGCTCGACGAACTCCGCGCGCAGCGCCGCGAGGATTTGGGCGGCGGTTTCCCGCCGCATCCCCATCGGGGTATGCAAACGCTGACGTACATGAAGCACGGCGGCATCATCCATGAGGACAGCCGGGGCAATCGCGGTGAGATTCGCGACGGCGGCGTGCAGTGGATGTCGGCCGGGCGCGGCATTATCCACTCGGAGATGCCCACCGCAGACACCCAGGGCCTGCACGGCTTTCAGCTCTGGATCAATCTGCCCGCGGCGGAAAAGCTGAGTGAGCCACGCTATCGGGATATTCCTGCCTCTGCGCTAACCCATGTCGAGGGCGAAGGCTACAGCGCCGCGGTGATCGCCGGTGAGTGGCAGCTGGGTGAGTGGCTGGGCCATGGGCCCCTGCGGGAGCTGGCACCGCGGGCCGCGCTGGTTGACCTCACCCTGCATCCCCGGACTGTCCTGACACTGCCCGTGGCGCCGGGGGAAGCCATGCTGGCCTATGTGTATGCGGGGTCGCTCGAGCAGTCGGCCCAGTCCATTGCCGCCGGGGCACTGGCCATTACGACGCAGGGCGATCGCTGGTCGCTCTGTGCAGGTAGTGCAGGCGCCTCCCTGCTGCTGTTGCGCGGAGAGCCGGTTGCCGAGCCCGTTGCCCAGTACGGCCCCTTCGTGATGAACACCCCGGCCGAAATTGAACAGGCGATTCGCGACTACCAGGCGGGCGAATTCGGCTGAACGCTGGCGGACCATTGTCTGTCGCGAGGCCCCGCAGGACGGCTGCGTTTATGTGGTGGCGGTGGTACCCTAGCGCTTTGCCATGGGAAAGGATGAGACATGCTGCGATATCCGGCGCTGTGCCTGATTTTGCTGCTGGCGGGCTGTGGTGTAAACCAGCCTCCGGCGCCAGAGCCACCGCAGGAGCAACCCGCCGGGGTGGCATCGCCTGAGGTGGTGGAACCGTCGTTGCAGAACGCGAGTACTGAACAGGCCTGCACCGAACCTCGACCGCAGGTCTGCACCATGGAATACAACCCCGTCTGCGCGCTGCGCGACGGCGGCCGGCGCGAGACGCTGTCCTCGCCCTGCAATGCCTGTGCCGATGCAGGCGTGGTCAGCTACACACCGGGAGTGTGCGACAGCGATGCCTGATGTCGTGAGCCCGGCGCCAAGCGGTTGGAGGCGCACCCTGCTATGAGCCTGACCAAGCGCATTCTCCTTGCGATGGTGGCCGGCATCGTCCTCGGTTCCCTGTGCAACCTGTTGTTGCAGAGCAGCGAGCTGGACGACGTGTGGCGCCGGGCGGTCAATGACTGGCTGGTGCTCGGCGTCTTCGATGTCATAGGCCGCATGTTTGTCGCCTCGCTGAAACTGCTGGTGGTGCCCCTGGTGCTGGTATCCCTCATCTGCGGTTCGAGCTCCCTGGGCGACAGTGCCCGCATGGGGCCCATCGCGGTGAAAACCATCCTGTTCTACCTGGCGACCACGGCCATCGCCATCAGCATCGCCCTGTTGGCGGCGGTGGCCATCGGCCCGGGTGCCGGCGTGGAAATGGCGGGGGATGCGCAATTCGAGGTGGCCAAGCCGCCGCCGCTGACGGATGTGCTGGTGGGTATCGTGCCCTCCAATCCGATCGCCGCCATGGCCGAAGGCAACATGTTGCAGGTGATCGTGTTTGCGCTGCTGTTCGGTTACGCCATTTCCCACGCCGGTGAGCCGGGGCGTCGCATCGCCAGTTTTTTTACCGATATGGAAGCGGTGATCATGAAGATGGTGGGCCTGCTCATGGAGCTGGCCCCCTGGGGGGTATTTGCCCTGCTCGCCAAGCTGTTTGCCGAGATGGGCATCAGTGCGATCATGGATCTCGCCGCGTATTTCTTCACGGTCCTCGCGGTGCTGCTGTTCCACGGTCTGGTCACCTACAGCGCCCTGCTGGCGACCATCGCCCGCGTGTCACCGCGGATGATGATGCACAAGATGCGCTCGGTGTGGGCCTTTGCCTTCAGCACCGCCTCCTCGGGCGCTACCCTGCCGATCACCCTGCGCACCGTGGAGCGCCGTCTGGGGGTGCACAGTTCCGTTGCCGGGTTTACCGTGCCGCTGGGGGCCACGATCAACATGGATGGCACGGCGATCATGCAGGGGGTTGCCACGGTGTTTATCGCCCAGGTGTATGGTGTGGAACTGGGCATGGCGGCCTATCTGACGGTGATTCTTACCGCCACTCTCGCCTCCATCGGCACCGCGGCAGTGCCCGGTGTCGGTCTGGTTACGCTGGCGCTGGTGCTGGAACAGGCCGGTCTGCCGGTTGAGGGGATCGCTCTCATCATCGGTGTCGATCGTCTGCTGGACATGGTACGCACCGCAGTCAACGTCACTGGCGACGCCACCGTAGCCGTGATTGTGGGTAAAAGTGAAAACCAGCTGGACATGGCGGTCTTTGGCGACCCCCGTGCCGACCTGGAATCAAACCGGAAGTAAACCATGTCTATTCAGGTGACGATCGTGCCGGTCACGGCCTACCAGCAGAACTGCTCTATCATCAAATGCCTGGACACCGGGCGCGGGGCTCTGGTGGACCCCGGTGGTGATGTCGAACGCCTGTTGCAGGCCGCGGAGAAAATGGGGGCAACTCTGGAGAAAATATTGCTGACCCATGGCCATATGGATCACTGCGCTGCAGCAGATGTGTTGCGCCAGCAGCTGGGTGTACCGATTGAAGGCCCGGAAAAAGAGGACGCGTTCTGGATTGACCGTCTGCCCGAGTGGTGCAGGATGTCCGGCTTTCCACACGCCGATGCCTTTGTGCCCGACCGCTGGCTGGAGCAGGGCGACACGGTGACAGTAGGCGCGCAGACTCTGCAGGTCTTCCACTGTCCGGGCCATACCCCCGGTCACGTGGTGTTTCTGCACGCGGGACAGCGGGTGGCCTGGGTGGGCGATGTGCTCTTCCAGGGCTCCATCGGGCGCACCGATTTTCCCCGCGGCGATCACGACCAGCTGATTGCCAGCATTCGCGAAACGCTGTTTCCCCTGGGAGACGATATCACCTTTGTCCCCGGCCACGGCCCCACCTCAACGTTCGGCCAGGAGCGTCGCAGCAACCCGTTCGTGGCTGACACGCGCTACGGCTGACGGTAGCGCCGACTACTGGATAATCTTGATCCAGTCCCCGGTGCGCGGCTCACCACTGGGATACAGCCCATTCAGCAGCCGCAGCTGTGCTTCCGCGTCCGGTAGCCGGATACTGGCGGCGAGGCTGGCCATGGTGGCGCCCCGTGGCACCTGGATATAGCGCACATAGCGCTGTTCACCGGCGTTGCGTTCCTGCGGGTGCAGCGGGCGGAAGCTCTGGATCATTGCCAGCAGGTCGTCATCCGCAGCTTTGAACTGTTCCGCCTTGCCCTCAAACAGAAACTGCCAGTTGTGATTGATCACCGCCAGGCGCCGTGTTTCTCCGCCGCCACTGGCGAGGGCGCTGTACCCCTGCAGACCCGCCTGCTCAAGGTCCAGACCATTGCTGATACCGCCGCTGGCTGCCGCCTCCAGCGCCTGTTGCGGGGTTTGTTGCGGGTCGGGTTTCTGCAGGGTAATGGTGAGGCTGGCGCTGCCATCTGCGGCGCTGGCGACGATCGCGCGGCTGCCGCTGCTGACCTGCCAGCCCGGCGGGTAGGCAAAACTGAATGCCAGCTTGTTGTGGTAATAGCGATTGTCTTCACGTTTTATACGTGGGCCCCAGGGTAGCCCATCAGTGCGCCGCTGAAACTCACCGGGCACGCTGGGGTCCTCAAGCACCTGTCCGGTGTCCAGCTCGCTGGCGGCGCGGATCACGGTTTGCAGGCGCTGGTCGTTGCGCGGGTGTGTGGCGTACAGCCCGTGGTAGGTGCCGGCGGGCTTGCCGCCCGCCTTGGCGCGCACGCGCTGGTACTGTTCCTGGTCCTTGAGCACGCCAATCACGTTCAGCAACGCGTCGGGTTCGTAGCCGCTCAGGTACATGTAACGCGCCCCCAGACCGTCCGCCTCCAGCTCGTGCTCCCGGCCGTAGCCGCGAACCAGCTCGGTGCCGTACATCCCCGCAGAGTCCATGATGTCCCGGCTGCCGGTGAGGACGCCGGCGGTAACTGCCAGCACCTGCGTGGTGAGTGAACCGGCGCGCTGGCGGGCGGCGTGCCGCGCTGTAACGTGGGCGATCTCATGGCCGAGCACGCCGGCCAGCTCCGCTTCGGAGTCGAGGTAGGCGAGCAGTCCCCGGTGGATATAGACATAGCCGCCCGGCGTTGCGAAGGCGTTCAGGTCAGGGCTGTCGATGACGGTGAAGGTGAAGGGCAGGTCCGGCCGGTCACTGTTGGCGACCAGGCGCTGACCCACACGGTTCACGTAGTCCTGCAGTTCCCGGTCATCGTAGATTGCACCCTCTTTCTGGATCTCGGCGTACATCTCCTGCCCGATTTTCGCTTCCTTGGATTCACTCATGACCACCACGCTGGCACCACCGGTTGCGGGGTTGCCGGCGCAGCCGGTGAGCGCGGCGAGCAGTGCAAGGCCCAGCGCGGCGTGACGTATGAGTGCGGTCATCATGGGCGGCTCCTAGGGTGTGTGCGAGAGGAATTCCAGCAGCTGGTCGCCCACGCTGTCGCAGGCAGTGCCCTGAACCGGAGCGATAATGGGAATCGGCAGCACCACGGCGGGCATATAGGACTGGCCACTGGCCGTGGCGCTGATGCGGCCGACCTCGGCGCGCTGGGTGAAATCCCAGATAGTGGCTTCGTAGCTGGCGTCGTCCGACCAGGTGCCGAAGCCGAAGCAGCCAGCGCCCCCCGGGCCAATACCGCAGGTCATGGAGCCCGCCGAGTCGCCCCGCACCGTGCTGCCGTCAATCCAGATCATGTAACGCGTTTGCAGGGCCGCAAACTTTTCGGCCACATCGCGGTGCTCGAAGAGCTTTTCCAGATCGGTGGGGCGCAGGGGCGCGGTGCGCGGTTCGAACCACGGGTAGAGGGCGTTCAGAAACTCCAGTTCATCAATGACGCGAATCGAGGGGTCGCGTGCTTCGATATGCCCGCCGACACAGCGGATAAAGCCCGGCTCGGTCTCGTAGTCGCTGGCGTGGCGGCGACCGAGAATCACCACCGAGGCGTCACCGATACCCGCTGTCGGTGAATTGAATACCATCTGGTCCACGGTGGCGTTCACGCAGCCGGTCAACCAGGGCAGCAACACGGCACTCAGCAGCAGGAGACGCAGGGTCACGGTGTCACCTGCGTCTGGCCGCCGGCGCGGGGCAGGCTGTTGAGCCAGGCCTCGACCTGCGGCACGCGGGTAAAGGTGGTGGCGAAATGCGCACCCGCATCGCGCAGGGCGACGATGGCGGCCAGGCGTACGGCACCTTCATCGCTCTGCATGAACGCGGTGGGGGTTTTGCCATAGGCCGGCATCGTCCACTCCGCAATGGGTTCTCCCCCCAGGGTGACCAGTTGGAAGCGGTAGCGCATCCAGATCTCGTAGACCTTGACGTTGGTGTGCGCCGGGATGGCGTATTGCAATTCATCGACCGTAGGCAGCAGGACGGCATCCACCAGCGGATTCATCTGCCCCGGCCCGGGTTTGCCGTTCATGAATACAACGTCGCGGAACATGCCCCGGAGCAGGGTGTGCCACAGCTCCACCTGTGCCTGGCCCGTATTCACCAGCCAGCTGGATTCTGCCCGACCGCTGGCTTCATCGAAGAACTCGTGATTGGCGAAGTCGTCGTCGTACCAGATGCCCAGCGTCAATGGCAGCGGGTTCATCACCGGGTCGGGAAACTCGCTCTCGACAACCACCTGCTTGGTGCCGCAGCCCGCGAGCAGGCAGACGAGCGCCAGTGCCGCGAGCCAGTGGCCGCGCTCAGGGGCGGTAGTCATTGAGCCCGACAAAGGTGCCTCCATTGCGATAGGTCATTTCTCTCATCAGCGCCGCGAAGCGGTGTGCAGTGTTCTGCTGGGCGGGTGCCTGTGAATAGAGTACGGGAAAACCCACGGCATGGATGCGTATCAGGCGCTGGTCACCACTGTCGCGGTTGAGCCGGTCAACGGTGGTGAGCACCTGGCTGATCGAGTTGCCGGTGAAGTCGTCGCCGAACACGTAGATGCTAATGCGTTTCTTGCCGTCGTAAAAGCTGCGGATGGCCTGGGTGATACCCTCCACCGGGCTCGAGTTGCTGAACACGTTCCAGTTGCGCAGATTCTGGATGATCGCCGTGCGCCGCGCGGCGGTATCCGGTATCCACTGGCCGCGATAGCGGCTGAACATGTAGTCACCCATATCGTTCATGACCTGGATACCCTTCACCTCCGGGTAGATGCTCAGCACCGATTCGACCTCTCTCAGCACCCGCTCCCAGGCGTAATAGAACATGGAGCCGGACGTGTCGATAACAAAGATGATGTACTCGCTGTCGACCGGTATGCCGCCAATGTAATTGTTTTTTGCCTGCGACTGCTGGGCCTGCAGGCGCTTCTGTTCCTCGGTGAGGGACTGGCGTGCAATGGCCAGCTGCTCGGCGATCACGTCACTGGTGCTGGCGTTGACCTGCAGGCTGTCGTGGCGGGAGCGCGTGCTGGCCAGTTGTGCCTGGAGAATGGCGATGCGCTCGCGGTAGGCCGACAGCTGTTCCTGGCGCGCGTTCAGGTCGCGGTTGAGGATGCGCGTTTCGCCCCGTATCTCGAAGACTTGCTCCTGCAGCTCGGCAACCTTGCCCTGCAGGTTGACGGTGGATGCTTCGATGATTTGCGGCTGCACCGTTTTGGTAATCATCAACAACAGGATCACGGCGCCAAAGCCACAGCAGATGACGTCGAGAAACGACAGCGAGAATTCTTCGGTAGTGCGTCGCTTGCGCATGTCGACTCCTAGGGCCAGTCCCGCGAGGGTGTCATGAAGCTGCCACGGGTCGCCTGGGCGAGTTGCCAGAACGCCGAGGCCGCCATCGGGTCCCCCTCCATCGGCGCAAGAATGATATTCACCGGCACGTTCCGTGGCAGCCGCCGCAGCGCCTGCTGGTAGAGGTCCAGGCGCTGTTTACCGCTGACGGTGCTGCCACGCGGCGCCGTGGTGCCCTGGGTCGGCAGGCCGTCCGTAATCAGGAATATGTTGTCGGCTGCCGGGCTCAACCGCCCCAGGGCGATGAAGGCATTTTCCAGGCTGGTGCCGCCGCTGGGCAGGATGCTGCGCAGGGCGCGTGTGGCGGATTCCAGCTGCGGCTGATTGGCAACCTCCAGCCACTTGCCGGCGGTTTCAGGCAGCGCAAAGCCGGCCTCGGTATTGAAGGTTATGATCTGGTAGCTGCTGCCGACCGGCAGCTGCGCCGTCAGCCAGTCAACCGTGCTCAGTGCACGACTCCACTTCTCCGCGCCGCGCTGTACGTCGGCACCCATATTGCGCAGGCGGATAATATTGACCAGGCGATCAGCCAGCATGCTGGATGAAATATCCAGCAGGATCACGATATGCCGCCCGCCCAGATTGAGCCCGGTCAGGTACTGGCGGTTGCCGTCGCCGGTGAACGTGCGGGCGCTGTTGCCGCTGGTGTCCTCGGTGGATTCCCGCAGGCGCTTCACTTCGGCCTCCAGCGCCTGAATCTGGGATTTGAGCCGCTCCAGGTCGGGGCTGCTGCTGGTGGCATCGCGCAGGCCCGCGATCAGCGCTTCATACTCGTCGATCTCCTCGGTCACCCGTGTGGCCCTGCCCTGGGCCTCCACCATCTGCTGGTCGATGTCACTCAGGGCGTTGCGCAGTTTCACCAGGCCGGCCTCGCCGTTGGCGATATCCTCCTCCAGCAGGTTGACCTCCGAGAGCAGGTCGCGGTTCAGCTCGCGCGATTGCACTTCTATGGAGTGGTCAATGATCAGAAAAACCAGCACGACCGCGCCGAAGCCGCAGGACATGATGTCCAGAAAGCTCAGGTTGAAGGTGGTAAAGCCGCGTTTGCGCCTTGCCATGCTGAGCCTCGCCTAGTCGCTGACCCGGATCAGCAGGGCCTCGGTGCCGTCCGCCAGCAGCAGGCGATCCCCGTTCGCAACGCGGTCACCGTCGTGACAGGGGGCATTGTTGACCGTCAATTCCCCCGCATCCGGTCCTGCGTGCAGCCGCCAGCCACCAGCGGTATCCGCCACCAGGGACCAGCCTGCGCCCAGTGAGGTGCCATCAATCCGCAGTGCGCGCGCCTCCCCATGCCTCAGCAGGTGGGTTGCGCGGGGCGGCGGCTTCGGCGCCGCCGGCTCTGGCGCAGTGTCGTCCGCTGCTCCCGCCATGGCGGGCAGGCGCTCGACAAAGACCAGGGCTTCGGCGCGCTGCAGCAGGCGCGGCTCGTGCAGGGCCAGTGCACGCTGCATATCGCCGGCCTGCAACACGGTCGCCGTCAGGCGTGACTGCAACTCGGGCAGGAGGGCAGCCACAGGGTCCAGCAACAGTGTCGGTGGGTGTTCGCGGGGCAGGTTGCCGCTGACCGCGTCGAGCAGGGTGCGGCTGGCCGCCTGCAGGTCGTTGCGCGTCAGTCGCGCGTGGTAGCCGTTCACGCTCAGGCTGGTCTCAGAGGCGTCGCGCAGGCTGCGCAGGGTGTCGGGCAGGGTATTGTAAAGCTGCTGCTCGGTTTCCGCTCGGCGGCGGGGGTCGAACCGGGTCTGGCGAATGAATGCGCTGGCCGCTGCCTCTACCACCCGCTCCTGCAGGGCCAGCAGCCCACAGCCGGGCAGTGGCGTTACCTTGTGCAGGATGACCTCCGCCCCATCGCGGCGCACCTCGCTGAGCAGGGCCTGATGCAACTGGATTTCCAGGTGGAACAGCGCGGCCTCCGGAAGATGAAGACTGGCCAGGGCGACACTGCGGTTGACCAGGCCTACCGCCGCGAACGGGCACTGCTGGATAATCCCCAGAAGCAGCGCGACCTGTTCCTTGCGCATGCTGCCAGGCGCGGCCAGCAACAGCTCCTCCGGTGCACCGGCCTCCCGGTGCAGCGCCTGCAGGTGGGCGTGGACCAGGTCCGCGGTGTGCCTGGCCGGGCCCAGCGCAGGCTGCAGTGCGTCGGTATTGAGTTGCCACCAGTAGCGCGTGGAGATGTCACGCGGCCGCAGCCGTGCCGCCGCGCGCGCATCCTGCCCGAACCGGTACTGCCCGGCGTCCAGCAGCGCATAGCCGGGGCTGCTCAGATGCAGGTCACCGTGCCAGATCTGCAGGTTGCTGTCGTGGATGTCGAGCCAGGCGACCGCCATGTCAGTGAGCCACCAGATGGCGCAGCAGTCGCTTGTCGGCGTAGCGCTGGCAGTCCAGCACCAGTTTCTCTTGCGACTGTTGCAGCTGGTGCAGGCAGAACATGATGATGATGCTCAGCACCAGCGCGACGAACGTGCTGTTGAAGGCGACGCCGAGGCTCACGGTGACACCGGAAATGTCGCCCTCGACGGCCTTGTAGGCCTGCGCGAGCGCATCGCCGATGCCGCGCACTGTCCCGATGAAGCCGATGGAGGGAATTGCCCAGGCGATATAGCGCACCATCGACAGTTCCGAGTCGAGCCGATCGGATTCCACTTCGCACTCCTCCTTGATGGTGTTGGACACCGCCTGGATGCTGCCCGTGGTGGCGAAACGCTGTAGTGCGCTCAATAACGTGCGCGGCAGCAGATAGTCCTGCTCCGCGGCGGGCAGCGCCTCCAGTGAACGGCTGTACTCGCGCGCATCCTCCGGCAGCAGGGTGGTGCCATCGGGGATGTCGAGCAATGCGCGTTCCAGCAGCGCCTGTTCGCGCAGGGTACTGCGGCCCTTGTAGGCCATGATGGCCAGGGCCCACAACAGCAGGATGAAGCAGGCCTCCTGCTCGAAGTCCCGTATGACAACCGCCAGGCTGCGCTCTGGCACGATGTCCTCACCGGCGGCCTGCAGCGCCATCTGCTCCTGCAGCTGTGCGTCCGCGCTGGGCCGGATCACGCCGACGTACAGCCCGTGCACAACGATGATGGCAATCAGCAGCGCGAACAGCTGGAAGGTGAATTCCGGGGATAACTTGATTTTCATGGTGGTGTCCTAGATATCCACGGGGAATGAGACGGAGAGATCTTCCGAGATCTGTTCGGAGGCTTCGTACTCCAGCGGCGATCCCGGGGGGGGTGCTGCGCCTGCGCTGCCTGTCGCTGCGGGTTCCGGGGGCTGCGGTGGCGTCGCTTCGCTGGCTTGCGCACCGGCGTCGTCCGCTGTGTCCTGGCCCGCGGCCGGGTGCGTGGTGGCCCAGCCAACCAGCAGCAGACAGGTCAGCAATGTAGTGCGTGTTCCGCTCAGCATGGTCGGCCTACTCCGCATAGCGCGCGATCCGGAATCCTACGTCATCGCGCCCCGCTTGCCCATAATCGCGAAACGGGAGCCGTAGTTCCGACATCCTGCTCATGGCCCAGCTGGCGCCGCGTATAACGTAATTGTCACCACTCTGCGGGCCCAGCGGATCCGTTTCCGCCGGCGCGTTTGCGGCGGGAATCTGGTAGACATCGTGCACCCATTCGGCGACGTTGCCGCCCAGGTCGTGCAGGCCGTGGTGATTGGCGGGATAGCTGGCAACGGTGGCGCTCACCACCTGACCGTCGTTGTACCCGTTCACGGTCCTGCCGGTCACATAGGCCGAGCTGCTGTCGGCATAGTTCTCCAGCACTGTGGTCGGCGGGAACGTGTCGCCCCAGGGGAAGGTGAGCCGTGTTTCCCCTTTCACGCGCGCGACCCAGGCCCACTCGGCCTCCGTGGGCAGGCGGTAGCCCGTTGCCGCCGGATTGAAGCCGGTGACGATGCCCTGGTTCTGCGTGTAGAACGGCGGCAGGCCTTCGCGCTGGCTCAGCCAGTTGCAGAACTGAGCGGCCTGCTGCCAGCTCACCTGGGCGACGGGCTGGTGTTCACGGTTCAGGCTGTTGCCTTCGATCTGGCCCGAGTTGTGGCTCGCCAGGAACTGCCTGAACTGGGCGTTGGTCACCTCTGTGGTCTGCAGGTAGAACATGCGGCGCAGCGTAACCGGGCGCAGAACCTCGTTGGCGCGGCGCCCGGGCTCGCGGCGCGAGGCGCCCATGGTAAAGCTGTCCGGGCCATGTTCGCCGGGAATAAACAGGCGCAGTGTTTGCCCCAGCGCCGAAGTGACCTCAGGCTGCAGCTGTGCCACCCGGGCTTCCTGCTCAGTCTGCAGGGCGACTTCGAAGCGCTGCTCCAGCCCCTGCCGCGGGGTAATGCGCCGGGACTCGCTGCGATGCCCCGGCAGACTGATTTCCACACGGTGTTCAACAGTGGGCAGTGACAGGGACTGGTTGCCGCGCCCGACCAGGCGACCGTTGACGCGCACTTCCGCCTCGGGCGGACTCACCCGCAGATCGATCTCGCCCAGCTGGGCGGCCAGTGTGATGGCCTTGCGCCCCGTGGCGCCGGCGGCCAGCTGGACGGTTTCACTGTGGCGCCGGTATCCCGGCCGGGTCAGCATCAGCCGTTGCGGCTTGTCCGGAACAAGGTTCAGGGTGAGCGGCGTCTGGCCCTGGAAGTCGCCATCCAGGGTGACATTGGCACCGCTGGGCGTGCTGGCAAGTTCCAGCAGTCCGGCAGCGGGTTGCAGGGTGACGGTGCCCAGCTCGAGCTCGGCGCCCGCCTTCGCTGCCAGCGTTTGTTCCCAGGGGGCATAGCCGGGCAATCGCAGCTGCAGCCGCCGCTCGCCCTGCATGACTTCGACCGAGGCGGGGG